>ERZ1643246.556-NODE-556-length-47255-cov-10.016377_pt1 | contig 47255 bp, 37 predicted proteins | sample MGYA00579265_ERZ1643246 | MGnify/ENA primary metagenome ERZ1643246 (study PRJEB29033, sample SAMEA4952261) | chicken gut metagenome | biome: Broiler Chicken; feature: Gastrointestinal Tract; material: Caecum | place: Ireland | collected 2018 | study: Broiler... | reverse complement strand
ATCAAAGAAGAAAAGGGGCGAAGTGGCACGCAGGATTCTGGTAACGGGGGGAACCGTATTCGTCAGCAAATACATCGCGCGGTATTTTGCCGATCTGGGCGAACAAGTGGTGGTGCTGAACCGCAATACGAAAGAGCAGTTGGAAGGCGTCGCGGTCATCGAAGCCGATCGGCATGCGTTGGGGAACGTGCTGAGCGGCCAGCATTTCGACGCGGTGATCGACGTGACCGCCTACAACGCGCAGGATGTGGATGATTTGGCGCGCGCCCTGGAATCGGTCACGTTCGACACGTATGTGATGATCAGTTCGAGCGCGGTGTACCCGACCACCAACCTGCAGCCGTTCGTCGAGAACGGACGGCTGGGCCTCAATTCCAAGCATGAGGTGTGGGGCCAGTACAGTGAAGGCAAAGTGGCGGCCGAACGCGCGGTGCTCGAGCAGATTGCGAACGCGTACATCATCCGGCCGCCGTATTTGTATGGTCCGATGAACAACATCTACCGCGAGGCGTTCGTCTTCGACTGCGCGGACGCCGAGCGCGCGTTCCGTCTGCCGGGCGACGGCAAGATGCGCCTGCAGTTCTTCCATGTGCGCGACCTGTGCCGGTTCATCGATGTGATCATCGCGCAACAGCCGCAGCAGCATGTGTTCAACGTCGGCAATCCGGAGTTGGTCAGTGTGCGTGAGTGGGTGGAGCTGTGCTACCGCGCGGCCGGCAAGCCGCTCGAATGCGTGGCGGTGCACAATGTGCCCCAGCGCAGTTTCTTCCCGTTCTACGACTATCAGTACGAGCTCGATGTGCGCGCCCAGCGCGAACTCATGCCCGAGACGACGCCGCTCGCCGAGGGCCTGCGCGAATCGTACGCGTGGTACAGCGCGCACCGCAACGAAGTGGTGCCCAAGCCGTACATGAAGTTCATCGATGAGGAACTGCCGGCCGCGCCCGCATCTGTGCGGTAATACGACTGGTTGAGAAGAGGACGTCGGACCGCGAAAGCGCCATGTCGGCGCAAAGGCCGCTCGCAGCGGCAAAAAATGGAGCCCGGGGCTATGCACGGCCCGACGCGTTTTACATTGTACATGACTTGCGCGCGCGTGACCACCATGTCGGTGTAGCGCGCGCCGCTATTCCAGCTGGCCGCGGCGCCACAGGTGCGCGCCGGCACGCAGGTCCTTCGCGGTCGTCTGCAGATTCGCCGCGGTGTGCAGCAGGCGCGCCGCCTGCCCGCGCAGCGTGTGGATCTCTTCCGTGGTGCCGACGACGGGGGAGTCGACGTCGGCCATCGCCGCGGCGCGCGCGGTCATGCGCTTCGCCTCGACGCGCAGGCCGAGCACGACCACATCCACGAATGTCGAGGCGCGTTCGAGCGCCACGGCGAAATCACCACGGAACGCGCCGGCCAGAATGGAATCCGCCGTGCGCGCAATGTCCTCTTCGGTCGGGGCCGCGTCGACGCCGGCGATCGCCGAAGCGGACGTGGCAATCGGCTCACCGAGACGCCACAGGCGCGCGATCGCATCACGCTGGCGACGCATCCATGTGCGCAGCAAATACAGGCGCCACAGCACGCCTGGCAGCGAATCGGGCTCCGCGTGGCTCCACAGTTCCGCGATCACGTCCACGCCCTCGTGATCCACGAGCGTCAGCGTGCGCGCCACGACGGCCGGGTCGTCGGTCGCGTGCACATGACTGAGCAGGGCCCAGGCGGTCGCATGGCTCACTTCGCTCAGCTGCTCGGGATCGACGCCGCCGGCGATGTTCTCGGCGAGCCCTTGGTCGAGCTGGCCGGGGCGCGCGGGGCGCGGGGAGCCGGTGTGGGTGAACGCGGCGCGGCTCGCGATCACGGAGCCATTGCCGAAGTGCGGGGCGTTAGTAGACAATCGGTGCCACTTTCTGAATATCGATGATGTGCGGGTCCTCCGGGCTGCCGGTGACGAACAGGGCGAGCGCGTTGCCGGTGGGCATGTACGGGGACTTCGCAATGAGTCGTTTGGTCAGGGATTTGCACGAGCACAGCGGGCGCAGATGCTCGAAGATGCCGCCGATGACCGGGCGGTGCATGCAGATCGCGGTCGTGGCGCCGCTCGTGAGCGCCTCGGCTATCTGCGCGCGGAACGCGGCCCACGCGGCGGCCGGGTCGGCGGCGAACGCGTCTTCGGTCAGCTCGGGGACCAGCTCCACGGGTAATCCAGTCTGCCATGCGAGCATCTGCATAGTTTGCTGGCAGCGAATCCACGGGGATGTGGTGAGCCGTTCGGGCGCGTAGCAGGCGAGTTCGCGGTCGAGCGCGTAGGCGGCCGCCGCGCCTTTCGGTGTGATGGGGCGCGCGGGATCGGTGCCTTTCCACAGTTTGCGCGGCTCCGCCTTGGCGTGCCGCACGAGCAGGACCGTGCGCGCGTGGTGCGCGTCCTCCTGCAGGCGGTCGACGAACCACGCGAGCACGTCTTTGTCGGTGGAATGGGTGAGCCGCTTGCGTGCCTCGGCGATCGTGAGCCAGCGCACGTCGCTGATCTCGCCGGCGTCGGCGCGGTGCACGGGGCCGAACGCGGTGGCCATGCGGCGCGCCCGCGTGTCGCTGATCACCGTGGCCATCCAATAGGCCACATGTTTGATCTGCATGTCGGCGCTGCCGTTGCGGTTGGCCTGCGCGCTGGCGTGGCGCTTTTTGCAGCCTTCGTCGGCGAGCGGGTATTCGACCTCGCCTAGGAACGGGCCGAGCGCCACATGGCAGCCGGTCTCCTCGCCGATTTCACGCACGGCCGCATGGCGGTGGGACTCGTTGAGTTCCAGTTTGCCTTTCGGCCAGCTCCAATCGTCGTATTTGGGCCGGTGCACCACGCACACTTCGATGTCGCCATCCGGCGCGCCTTCGCGCGTGCGATAAAGGATGCCACCTGCCGCTTCGACGATTCTGCGTTTGCTCATGGTTCCCCATTGTAGGAGGTTGTGCGGGGAATGCGCGAGAGGCCGCCCGCATGCGTGCGGACGGCCTCGGTGAGGTGCCGGGATTCAGCTGGGGTCAGCGGTGCGGGTTGGGTCGGCGCTGGTGCTTGCGGATCAGGTACTCCTGGCTGTCCACGAGCGGGCGGCCCTCCTCGTCCTTCGAGTGGCGCACATACGTGCCGTCGGGCTCCATGTGCCACGACGACGTGGTGTCGGCCATCTGCAGGTCGATGTACTTGATCAGCTCGTCGATCTGCTCGGGCGCGGTGATGCGCACAAGCGCCTCCACGCGGCGGTCGAGGTTGCGGTGCATCAGGTCGGCGGAGCCGATCCACACCTCCGGGCCGGCGATCGGCCCTTCGCCGATCTGCGGGCCGTCGGAATTCGCGAACGCGTAGATGCGGCTGTGCTCAAGGAACCGGCCGAGGATCGAGCGCACGCGGATGTTCTCGGACAGGCCCGGCACGCCCGGCTTGAGCGAGCAGATGCCGCGCTCCACGATGTCGATCTTCACACCGGCCTGGCTCGCGCGGTACAGCGCGTCGATCGTCTTCTCGTCGACGATCGAGTTCACCTTGATCTTGATCCACGCCTCTTTGCCGGCGCGCGCGGCGTCCTCCTCGCGGCGGATGCGCTGGATCAGCCCGGAGCGCACCGTGCGCGGCGCGACGAGCAGGCGGTGGAAGCTCGACTTCGGCGCGTAGCCGCTCAGCTGATTGAACAGGCGCGTCATGTCCTGGCCCACCACGGGGTCGCACGTGAGCAGGCCAAGGTCGGTGTACTGGCGCGCGGTCTTCGGGTTGTAGTTGCCGGTGCCCACATGGCAGTAGCGCTTGAGGCCGTCCGCCTCCTGGCGCACCACGAGCGAGAGCTTGCAGTGCGTTTTCAATCCGACGATGCCGTAGACGACGTGCACACCCGCGCGCTCGAGCTTGCGCGCCCATGCGATGTTCGCGTCCTCGTCGAAGCGCGCCTTGAGTTCGACGAGCGCGAGCACCTGCTTGCCGGCGTGCGCGGCGTCGATGAGCGCGTCGATGATCGGCGAGTTGCTCGACGTGCGGTAGAGCGTCTGCTTGATCGCGAGCACCTTCGGGTCGGCCGCTGCCTGCGCGAGGAACGCCTGCACCGAAGTGGAGAACGAGTCGTACGGGTGGTGCAGCAGGATGTCGCGCTCGCGGATCGCCGCGAAGATGTCCTGCGCACGGCTCGACTCGACCTGTGCGATCTGGCGGTTCGTCGTCGGCACGAACGGGCGGAACTTGAGGTCCGGCCGGTCGATGCCGCCGAGCTCGAACAGCACCGTCGCGTCGAGCGGGGCGGGCAGGCGGTAGACCTCCTCCGGCGTCACGCCCATCTGGTCGGCGAGCAGCTGCGAGAGGAACGGCGAGGTCTCGTCGGAGATCTCCAGGCGGATCGGCGGCCCGAAGCGGCGGCGCAGCAGCTCCTTTTCAATCGCGTTGAGCAGGTTCTCGGCGTCGTCCTCCTCGACCTCGATGTCCTCGTTGCGCGTCACGCGGAACGAGCGCGCCTCCTTGATGATCATGCCCGGGAACAGTGATTCCAGATGCGCGATGATCAGGTTCTCCATCGTGATGAAGCCGTAGCGCACCTCGTCGGCCTCGTCTTCGGTCATGTCATCGACCGGCACGAGGCGGTTGATGTTGTCGGGGATTTTCACGCGCGCGAAGTGCGATTTGCCCGAAGCCGGGTTCTCCACGAGCACGGCTAGGTTGATCGAGTTGCCCGAGATGTACGGGAAGGGGTGTGCGGGGTCCACGGCGAGCGGGGTGAGCACGGGGAACACCTGCTGGCGGAAGTACTTCGAGAGGCGCTCTTGCTCGGCGATCGTGAGCTTGTCCCAGCCCAGCAGCTTGATGTTCTCTTTCGCCAGGTCGGGCAGGATGTGGTCGACCACATAGTGCGCGTGTTCGTCCTGCAGGCGGTGGGCCTGCTCGCTGATCGCGCGCATCTGCTGGCGCGGGCTCAGGCCCGACGGGCTCGTGACGGCGATGCCGGTGTCGATGCGGCGCTTCAGGCCGGCCACGCGGACCATGAAGAACTCGTCGAGGTTGCTCGCGAAGATCGCGGCGAACGTGGCGCGCTCGATGATCGGGATGTCTTCGTCCTGCGCCAGTTCGAGCACGCGCTTATTGAACTTGAGCCAGCTCAGCTCACGGTCGAAGAAGCGGTCGGGCGGCAGCGGCTGTTCACCGTTGAGCGTCTCGCGTTTGTCGCTCTTGTCCGTCTCTGCGATATGTTCGGCAATCTGACTGCGCAGTATCGCCTTTGATGGTGCGTCAAAAATCTGTGTCATGCACACTACTTTAGGGCCTTGAATCCGAAAAATCACTGAAAGCGGCGAAAACTTTGCTATTTATTCAAGTTCCGCGGTGTTGTATGGGTGTGGGTGGTGTTGGCGGTGACGTTCCTATGGGTTCTATAGACGAATATCGCGCAGGTGGCGGGCAATCGCGACGATTCTCTGCTCCGTGCCGAGGATTGTCGTGCTCTGGGATCAGGGTCATGACGTATGTCTGGGTTGCTCGGCTGGGTGTCATGGCGGATCATTTTGGGTGGCGCGGCGGGTGGTGGGGAGCGGGATGTACGACACGCCGTGTGGTGCCGCATAACATGTTTGAATGAACATTTTAGGTAGGTTCTGCATACAAAATGGCACATTACGATGTACGGTTAGGTAGTTGAGTGAACAAAATGAAGAATTAGTGAACATTAGCTGAATCAAGTTGCGGAATGGCAAATAGCGAGCATAATTACAAGTACAAGAACAACTGAATAGCAGACCCACAAAAAGTATATGATCAGCAAGATTATTACGTTGAGCGGGTATTGGAAAGACTTACCGTTGCAACGATGAGGTTGTGCAGAGATTCTGCGCGGTTGGACTTGTAGGGAAGGCCCACAATAGCGTGGGCCTTCCCTTTTTTGTGCATGAGACGTAAAATAATGCGAATGAAATACGGCAGTCAATAGGTGTCCGTGCCGGCGTCGCCTTGCACGGCTGTTGGTATCTGACCATCGACACTCATGACCATTCCACTGCCATACGCGGCGAATCCGACGTGTTTATACCACTGCGTTCGCGCAGAAGAGCGCCTTCTTTGCTACGGGTAGTGCTTCCATGACTGATTCCCAACTACAAACGTTGGAAAATGGGGGTTTATAGGGAAGAGCGGTTTGGAAAGGCACTACCCGTAGCGAAAGAAGCACTGCCCGTAGCAATGCAAGGGGCGCAGTTGGTGCCGCAGGCGGGCATTGCGGTACCGCCAGATCAACTGACAATGTGGATAAGTGTGGATAGTCGACCGTCCGACCACATAGGTCCGCACAGTTTGGCCAGCATTGTGCGCATGCCGTTCAATCGAACCATGAATACAGCAGTAACGCCCCTAGGCAATATCCAGACACCGTTCGCACACCGCGATACCGCGCAATCGCCCAGCATCCGCCGCACGACGCTCGAACCGCAGCGGTTCTATGTGCCGCACCAACAGGAGCCCGCGCGCGCCGCCTCCCGTTCGGGTGCGGGCGTGCGCTGGGCGCCTGTCGCGCCGGCGCATGAGGCGCTCGCCGATCCGACGCCCGAGCGCGAGCGCGTGACGGTCGCCGGACGCAACGTCATCACATGCTCGTCCGCGAGCGGCGGCATCGGCACCACGCTCACGGCGGCGATATTGGCGCAGCAGCTCGTCAAGCGCCATGCGTCCACTGCGCTCGTCGACGCCGACCTGCGCGTGGCGGGCGGTGGACTCGACGTGGTGCTCGGGCTGGAGCATGAACGCGGGGTGCGGTGGCACGACGTGCACGCGCCGCTCGGCCAGCTCAACGGCCCCGCATTGCAGCGCAAACTGCCGAAGTGGAAGGGCGTGGCCCTTCTTTCGCACAATCCGTGGCAGGGTGAGGCACCGGACTGGTGGGAAGTGCAGGCGGCGGTGCAGGCGCTCGCGCAGGAAGACGATGCGGTTGTCGTGGACGCCGGCCGAGGCGAGATGATCGAACAGGTCGCCACGCTTGTGGAGGCCTCGCACATCGTGTTCGTCGAACTTTCGGTGCTGGGGCTCGCCCGCGCGCAGATGCACATCGAGTGGCTCGAACAGGTCGGCCTGAACAGTGTGGAGCAGCGCAACACCCCACCCGGCATTGGGCAGGAAGTGCGCCCGATGGCGGCGGTGCCAGGGCAGATCGTGGCGGTCGTGGGCGTCGAGCCACGCGGCACGGTGCGCGAGCGCGGCATGGTGACGCCCGATGAAGCCACGTCGTATCTGGGGCGCGATGTGATCGGCACGCTGCGCGCGGATGGGCATCTGTGCGGCGACGTGCTGGAAGGGCTCGGCGTGCGCGCAGTGCCGCGCAGGAACCGCCCGGTCATCGATGAGCTGACGTCGATCGCGGAGCACGCCTGCGCACTCGACGGCCGACGTGACTGAGGCGTGCGAAAGGTGGACGATGGCGATGGGACATACGGCAGTGGCGCGCATGGCGTCAGGGCACGCGGCGGTACAGCGCACGGGCGCGATGACACCCGAGCATGGCTGGCATATGGTGCCGGCGGGAGCACGGGAATCCATGCAAGCAGCTGTGCGGTCGGGCACGTGTCGGTCCGCGCCAACACTCGCGCAGCAAACCGCGCCGGCGTTGCAGCTCGGCCCGCTCGAGCGGTTCGCGCGCGACGGCACTGTGACCGATGTGGTGGTGACGTGCGACGGCGCAGTGTGGATAGACTGCGGGCGTGGCATGCAGCTTGCACACACCGCGATTCCGCTGCACGACCCGCATGTGCTGCGTGATTTCGCCGTGCGCCTGTGCGCCCAACTGGGCTGCCGGCTCGACGAATCCCAGCCGATCGCCGACGCGAGCGCCCCAGACGGCACGCGCGTGCACGCGGTCGTCGCGCCGATTGTGCCGCATGGCGCGTCGGTCTCGATTCGCTTCCCCGACCGCGTGGCGCCCGACCTGGATGTGCTGGCGCGGCTGGGCATGTGCCCTGCGCCGTGGGTGCCGCTGCTGCGGCTGTTGGTGCAGGGCCGTGCGAATGTGCTCATCACCGGCGGCACCGGCGTGGGCAAGACGACACTGCTCAAGGCACTGTTGGCCTGTTGCAGGCCCGAGGAGCGCATTGTGACGGTCGAGGAGGTGCGCGAACTGCATGCCGTGCCGCACGCGCACACGGTGTCGCTCGTGGCGCGCGCGGCGAACGTCGAAGGCAAGGGCGCGGTGGGATTGCCAGACCTTGTCAAGGCGACGCTGCGCATGCGGCCCGACCGCGTGGTGGTCGGCGAATGCCGCGGCGAGGAGGTGGCCGATCTGTTGCGGGCGTTGAATTCGGGGCACCGTGGGTCGTTCACCACGGTGCACGCGGATTCCGTGTCGCGCGTGCCGGGGCGGCTCATCGCCTTGGGCCTGCTTGCGGGGCTCGAGCCGCGCGCGACGGCGATGTTGGCGGACGGCGCGTTCGACGTGCTGCTGCATCTGGAACGTGGCTCGCAATGCCGGCGCATCGCGCAGATCGGCATGGTGCAATGCGTGGATGGCCGCCTGTGTGGGCGCGTGGTGGCGCAGTGGAGTGGCACGGGCGACGCGGTGGCCGGAGAGGCGTGGAGTGATTTCGTCGCGCAGTGGAAGGAGCGCGGGTCTGGAGGCGGGGCATGAACTGGTTGGCGTGGTGGGCGGCGCTGTGCGTGGGCGCCGCCGTATGGCTGTGCATGCGTGCGCCGCACGCGCGGCTGCGTGATGCGCACGAGGCCCCGGGTGCGAGCGCAGGCGAAACACATATTGGTTCGGGCAATCGGGGAGTGAGCGTGGTGCTCGCGGGCGTTGTCGCCTCGTTGCAGGGCGGTGCCGGCGTGCTCGAGGCGCTGTGCCGCCAATTCGAGGCGCTGCCATCGCAGAGCCGTGCCCGCGCGTCGCCGCTGTCCAGTCCGTGCGGCGGCATGCCGCCCGGACTCGTGGCGCGCGCAGCGGTGACGGACGCCAACGGCGACTGCGACGCCGAGGCGATCGCCACATTGTTGCAGGCGCACAGGCTCGCGGAAGAGACGGATGCGCAGATCCGCGCCGCCGCACACGGCATATGCGCGGCGTATGGGGTGAGCCACCGGCTTGGTTGCCCGGCCGTGCGCTGTTTCGACGCGGTGCGTGAATCATACGCGCGTCTGCGGTTGCGCGAAGACCTCAAGCGCAACGTGTTCGCCGTGCCGCGATCCACGGTGCGCATGCTCATGGGGCTTCCGGCCGTCACGGTGGCATTGGGCGAATTGCTGGGCGCGCATCCCCTCGGCGTGCTGTTCGGCTCGGTGCAGGGGGTGTGCTGTCTGCTGCTCGGCTCCGTCTGCTATGCCGTGGGCGGCGCATGGATGCATCGGCTGATGCTCGCGATGATCGGCGCACCGCCATGATCGCGCTGACGGGGCCGGTGTGGATGGTGGTGGCCGCGTGCGGCGCGGCGGCGGCCGTATGGTGGCTGCCCGCACCGCACGCCGCGACCGTGCGGCTGCAGGACGTGCGCGCCGGCGCGCCCCATGGAGACGATTGGGAGCCGTCGGGCACCTTGGTGATTGCGCTCGTTATCGCGGCGCTTGAGCAAGGCGCATCGATTCCCGCCGCGCTGCGCACCGTGGGCGCCTGTTGCGGCCCCGTGTGCGCCAGTGCACTCGCCGCTGTGGCCGATGCACTCGAACAGGGCGTGCCGTGGGGCGACGCCTGGAGTGTGGCGGGCGCATTTGTGGACGAGCCGGGCACGCGCGGCTTGGGCGCCGTGCTACACACACTCGACGACGCGCTGCGCTCGCCGTGGCAAGACGGCTCGGCGGCCGTGCCGCGGTTGCGCGCCGCCGCTGAACAGTTGGACACACTCGAACGCATGCACATCGAGCGCGCGGCTTCAACGCTTTCGGTGCGGCTGCTGCTGCCGATGGGCCTGTGTTTTCTGCCGGCGTTCCTGTGCATCGCCGTGGTGCCGACGATTATGTCGTTTGTGCAGGGCTGAGGGAATGTGGATAACTGACCGTCCGACCACATGACCCCGTCGGGCTGGACGCGCAGACGCACATGGCGCACAGTGGACCCACGCCCCGCAACAGGGGCGCCATATAACCGAATACAGAACACCTTGAGGAATGGAGTGCATCATGAACGAACTCACCGCCATCAATGGAGATGGCCTCGCGATCCGCCACAGCTTCGGCGGCGCGGTCGGGGATTGGGCGGCCCGTGCGCAGCGCGCGGCCGTCATGCTCGACGCGCGCTGGCGCACGTTGGCCACCGAGCCGGAGGAAGGCGCCGCCACGGCCGAATACGCTGTGGTGCTTGTGGCGGCCACCGGCTTTGCGGCCATACTCGTGGCATTGCTCAAATCGGACACCATCAAGACGCTCTTGACGAACATCGTCAAGAAGGCGCTGAGCGTCGCCTAGCGATGCGCGGCACCAACGGCGCCGGTGCCGTGCGGCACATGGCGCAACGTCTTGGGCACTGGTTCCGGACTCACGACGAGGGGGCGGCCACCGCGGAATTCGCGGTGGCCCTCCCCGCCGTGGTGGTCATGCTGGCCCTGCTGCTCTACACGGCCCGCGCATGTGTGGTGCAGTTGGAATGCCAGGATGCGGCGGCCGCTGTGGCGCGCCAGCTCGTGGTGCTCGACGGCGACGTCGCCGCAGCACGCGCCTCGGCCGGGGCCGGCGTGCATGTCGCGGTGGCCGGCGAAGCGAACCGCTACGTCGTGACCACAACGTGCAGGGTCGTGTCCGATCCGCTGCACGTGATTCCAGGCAGCGTGCGCGGCAACGCGGTGGGGGTGTTAGCTGTTTCATAAACGATTTGCTTTGATATATTTTAATATGCTATGCTATACTGCATGTTAGTGAAGGAATGGGCTGAGCGCGAGCACCTGCACCCGCAGACCGTGTGGAAGTGGTGCCGCACCGGAAAGATGCCTGTTCCTGTCGAGCACACGCCGTCTGGCATGTGGCTCATTCACGATCCCAAGTACGAAACACCCGCGCCGTCGGATGCCGAACAGTCGCGCACCGTCTGTTATGCGCGCGTCTCGTCGGCCGACCAGAAGGCTGACTTGCAGCGTCAGGCCGACCGGCTCAAGGCGTTCGCGCTCAGCATGGGCGTGGAAGCTCCCGAGGTCGTCACGGAGACCGGTTCGGGTATGAACGACAAACGGCGCAAGCTCAACCGTCTGCTCGCCGACCCGACCGTGGGCACGATTGTCGTGGAGCACCGTGACCGGTTGGCGCGCATGAACTCGGGACTGATCGAAAGCGCGTTGAAGGCGCAGGGCCGCCGTCTCATCGTCGTGGACGACAAAGAACTGGACGACGATCTGGTGCGGGATATGACCGAGGTGCTCACGTCGTTCTGCGCGCGCCTGTACGGCAGGCGGGCCGCCGCGAACAAGGCGAGGGCCGCGTTGAAGGCGGCGGAACATGCTTGAGGCGGTGAAGGTGGCGCTCGACCCCACGCCGCGGCAGGAACGCATGCTGGAGGGGCATGCGGGCGCGGCGCGCTTCGCCTATAATCTCATGCTTTCACATGTGCAGTCCCAGTTGGCGCGCGGTGAGAAGGCGGATTGGTCGATGTACGCGCAGCGGCGTTGGTGGAACGAGTGGAAAACCGAGATCGCGCCGTGGTGGGGCGAGTACAGCAAGGAGGCGTACAACAGCGCGTTCGAATCATTGGCGGCCGCGTTGCGCAACTTCTTCGACGCGAAGACCGGCAGGCGCAAGGGCAGGCGCATGGGCTGGCCCAAATACCGGTCGAAGCGTCGCGGCACGCCGCGGTTCGCGTACACGACCGGATCATTCGGCCTTGTCGAGGGCGATTCGAAACGGTTGAAGCTGCCCCGCGTCGGCCGTGTGCACTGCATGGAGGATATCGCCAGGCGCGTCGGGGACGCGAAAGTGGTGCGCATGAGCGTATCCAAACGGGCGGGACGCTGGTATGCATCCCTGACCGTTGAACGCGATGCGCCAACCGTTCCCGTCACGCCCAAGGGTGGTGTCGGCGTGGATTTGGGCGTCAAGACCCTTGCCACGCTCTCCGATGGCACGATGGCGCCGAACCCGCGCCACATGAACAACAGCCTTCGCAGGCTCGCCCACGCGCAACGTACCCTGAGCCGACGCGAGCAAGGATCGAAACGCTGGCAGAAGGCCGAAACCCGTGTACGACGCATATACGCGCATGTCGCCGCCCAGCGCCGTGACGGTCTGCACAAGCTCACTGACATGCTCACCCGCACCTACAGGGACATCAGCATAGAAGACCTGAACGTGGCGGGCATGGTCACAAACCATCGGCTCGCACGGGCCGTATCGGACTGCGGGTTCGCTGAACTACGCCGTCAACTCGTGTACAAAAGCGCGCGCACCGGCGCGGCCATCCATATCATTGACCGTTGGTATCCATCAAGCAAGACGTGCTCGAATTGCGGGACGGTGAAAGCCAAACTGTCCCTCAATGAACGAACCTACTGCTGCGATGCCTGCGGTTTGAGGATCGACCGTGATCTGAACGCGGCCATCAACATCGAGAAACAGCACGTCGCCCCGAGTGCCGAGGAGACGCTAAACGCACGCGGAGGGGACATAAGACACGACCGGCATGCGCCGGCCGCGCAGACCCCAATGAACCGTGAACCAAGCAGCCAAAACAATGGCATGAGACTTGGAGCTGATCTCGGCAACGGGGTCATGCAAACTACAGCAAACTAGTTTGCAACGGGTGAAACAGGATGGGCAGGCATAGTGTGGCCGGTGCCGTGCGCGCGGGTCTGCGGCGTATGGGCGGACGGCTCGGCGCGCGCGACGCAGGCAGCGCCACGATGGCTGGCGTGGCGCTCGTGTGCGCGGCGGCCCTGCTGCTCGGCTTGATCGCCTCCGGCGGCAACATCGTGCTGCGGCGCGGGCAGGCGCGCACGGTGGCCGACCTGGCCACGGTCGGCGCGGCGCAGGCGCTGTGGTATGGCGAAACGGAGACGCCGTGCGTTCTCGCTGGGCATATCGCCAGCGCGAACGCACGGCGCCATCGAGTCCTGCATGGTGGACGGCGACGACGTGCAGGTGCGTGCGCGCGTGGCCACACAAGTGCCGTTCGTACGGCATGTCACGGCGCAGGCGCGCGCCGGCCCGCGCCCATGCGCCGCCACGGAAGCCGTGCAACACGCGCAGGCAACGGGGCATTCCGCGTGCACAGGTCCGCGCCCGCGCCCCATACGGGTGATGCAGTCTGTATTTTAGTAGCAGCACTACGCGAATCATCGCGAGAAGGAAACAGGGCACATTATGGCATTAGCGTTATATCGTCGGTACCGTCCAGACACGTTCGCGGGCGTTATCGGGCAGGATCAGGTGACCGTGCCGCTCATGCGCGCGCTCGATGAACACAAGCTCACGCACGCGTATCTGTTCTCGGGCCCGCGTGGCTGCGGCAAGACGAGCTCGGCGCGCATTCTGGCGCGTTGCGTCAACTGCGCGGAAGGCCCCACGTCGCAGCCGTGCGGCGTCTGCGAAAGCTGCCGTGACCTGGCGACCGGCGGCCCCGGTTCGATCGACGTGGTGGAGATCGACGCCGCGAGCCACAACGGTGTGGATGACGCGCGCGAATTGCGCGAACGCGCGGGGTTCGCCCCTGCGCGCGACCGCTACAAGATCTTCATCCTCGACGAGGCGCACATGGTGACCCAGCAGGGGTTCAACGCGCTGCTCAAGATCGTGGAGGAGCCGCCGGAGCATGTGATGTTCATCTTCGCCACGACCGAACCCGAAAAGGTGATCGGCACGATCCGCTCGCGCACGCACCATTACCCGTTCCGCTTGGTGCCGCCCGAGGTGATGGGGCCGTACCTTGAGGAGATCTGCGAACATGAGCAGATCGAGGCCGAGCCCGGTGTGCTGCGTCTGGCGATGCGCGCGGGCGGTGGGTCGGTGCGCGACACGCTTTCGGTGCTCGACCAGCTCATGGTGGGCGCGGTGGACGGTGAGATCTCGTATGACGCCGCTGTGGCGCTGCTCGGGTTCACGCCCGACGTATTGATCGGCACAGCGATCGACGCGATCATCGACCACGACGGCGCGAAGCTGTATGACGTGATCCAGAAGGTGATTGTCGGCGGGTTCGACGCGCGCCGCTTTGTGGAAGACCTGTTGGCGCGCACACGCGATCTGCTCGTGCTCACGCTCGGCGGTGGCCAAGCCGAACGCGTGCTGAGCGACGACGCCGCGGCCGAAGACCTCGAGCAACTGCATAGGCAGGCCAAGGCGCTGGGTTTGCCGACGCTCACGGCCATGGCCGAGACGATGGGCGACGCGCTCGCGCATATGGCCGGCGCGATCTCACCGCGCATGCGGCTCGAATTGCTCGCCGCGAAACTGCTCGCCGGCCGCGAGACCGGCTATGCGGCAATCAACACGCCCGCCAAGGCGACCGCCGACGATCCCACGAAACCCGCGCCGCACGGCGGCTTCATCGCCAATCAGGCCAAGGCCCAACAGCAGCCGGCGCCTGCGCAGTCCACCACGCAGCCGGTGGCCCAACCGCACGCCGCGCCTGAGCTGTCCGACGCACCCGCGCAGTCCGGCTGGCCCGACATGGCGGCCCGCACGCCTGCCCAGTCCACACAATCCACGCAGGCCGCCGCCCAACCCGACGGCAGCCCCGACGAGCGTTGGGACGCGTTGGTGCGCGGCTTGCCCGCGGATGTGCGCGCATACGTAGACCGCACCAAGGTGCCGCGCATCAACCTTGCGCAGGACCCGCGCAGCGGCCGCTCGCGCCTGTGGATCAAGTTCGACACCCCGATGAGCAAATACGCGTTCGCACTCGCCGTCAGTGCGGAAAGCGTGGACGGCACCACGAAGGTCGTGGATATTCTGCGCGCCCAAGTGCACCGTGTGTTCGGTCCGCAGGTGGCGCTCGCACCGACCGAGAAAATGGCCGACGGCCAGGTGGCGCCGCCGCTGAGCAAACTGCCTGCTGACCAGCAGCAGCGCATCAAGGCGCAGCTGCTGCAAGGCAGTCTGCAGTCGCAAATCGCGGGGCGTGCGGAACGCGAACCCAGCGAGCACAGCGCCGCGGCCGGCGAGGCGACGTCGGACGCCGACGCCGTGCACCGAGTCGCGCCCGCGCAATCTGCACCCGCTGCCTCGGCCGCGGCGTCCGCGCTCGACGACATCGACCCGTGGGCGTACCCGGAAGACGAGCAGACGCACATCGACTTCGACCGCGTCTCGTCGTTCGAACAGCAGGCGGCGCAGGCGCGCGCCGTCAAGCCCGACGACCCGTGGCAGCGCATGCCGGGGGAGTCAGCGCCGGACCGTGCGCCTGCGCAGCCCGCCGCCGCGCCCGCGCAGCCCGAGCCTGTGCGGCCCGAGCCGCAAGTCGATCCGGACGAGGACGAGTATTCGATGACCGACGAATCCATCAGCACGTCGATGATGATGGATCTGGACGCCGTCAAGGAATTATTCGACGTCAAGTCTGTTGAGGATTTCAGCGCCGATGACCCGAAGAACCCGCGCAACCTGCAGGCGCAGAAACACCATGACGAGCACTGACCGGCGCATACGATTAGGAGGATCAGGAGACGGCAATGGCCTTGGCTTATGACGGCGCGATCCAGCGCCTTATCGACTCGTTCGCGAGCCTGCCCGGCATCGGGCCCAAAGGCGCGCAGCGCATCGCGTTCTACCTGCTTGGCGCGCCCGACGACGAGGCGCAGCGCCTCACCGAGGCCATCGCCGAAGTCAAGGCGAAAGTGAAGTTCTGCGAGATCTGCGGCAACGTGTGCGAGACGAGCCCGTGCACGGTGTGCGCCGACCCGCGCAGGGACCACACGGTGATTTGCGTCGTCGAAGAGCCAAAAGACGTGATGAGCATCGAGCGCACGCGCGAATACCGCGGCCTCTACCATGTGCTCGGCGGCGCGATCAACCCGATGGCCAACATCGGCCCCAACGACCTCAACATCGCCCAACTGCTCAACCGCCTGCAGACCGACGAGGTCAAGGAGATCATTGTGGCGCTCAACCCGAACATCGAAGGCGAAGCCACCACAACGTACCTGAGCCGGCTGCTCACCCCGCTCGACGTGAATGTCACGCGGCTCGCGAGCGGCCTGCCAGTGGGCGGCGACCTGGAATACGCCGATGAGATCACGCTCTCGCGCGCGCTGCAGGGGCGCCAATCCGTGTAACGTGATGTGGTTTTCCGCATTATGGTCGGCGCCATGGAATCGCATGCGCGGTTCCATATAATAATCACGCTTCCCGCGTACACTAAAACGCGTACCGAGGGACGGTTCACCAGACAAGAAGATTGGATAGCAGTGGCTCTTATCGTGCAGAAATACGGCGGTTCGTCTGTCGCCGACCCCGATTCGATCAAGCGTGTGGCACGGCGCATCATCGAAACCAAGAACGCCGGCAACGACGTGGCGGTAGTGGTTTCGGCGATGGGAGACACCACCGACGACCTCATCGACCAGGCGCTGAGCATCGATTCCGACCCGCCGGCGCGCGAAATGGACATGCTCATGACCGCGGGCGAGCGCATCTCGATGAGCCTGCTGGCCATGGCGATCCACGCGGCGGGCTCGCACGCCTATTCGTTCACCGGCTCGCAGGCCGGGTTCATGACCGACGCGCAGTTCGGCGCCGCGCATATCCGCGCCGTCAAGCCGGACCGCGTGCGCCGCGCGCTCGACAAGGGCAGTGTGGCGATTGTGGCCGGATTCCAAGGCGAGAACGAGCGCGGCGACGCCACGACGCTCGGCCGCGGTGGCTCCGACACCTCGGCCGTCGCGCTCGCTGTGGCACTCGGCGCCGACGTCTGCGAGATCTACACCGACGTGGACGGCGTGTTCACCGCCGACCCGCGCATTGTGCCCACGGCCCGCCGCATCCCGGTGATCGGCTACGACGAGATTCTCGAAATGTCGTCGTGCGGTTCCAAGGTGCTCGCGCTGCGCTGCGTGGAATACGCCCAGCGCTTCAAGATGCCCCTGCACGTGCGCAGCTCCTTCTCCCACCGCAGCGGCACGCTCGTGGTGCCCGAAGGCGTGGACCCGCACACCCTGCCCAATCTCTGAGGGCCCCCGGATTTTCAACCAACTTTTGTACAGAACCAAGCAGAACCTACGGAGAGCAACATGAACGAGAACGAAGACAAGTCGATGGGCGATCTGTTCCCAGACCTGGGCCAGGAGACGCCGATCATCTCCGGCGTGGCGCACGACAGCAGCGAATCGCTCGCCACCGTGCGCGGCGTGACCGACGAGCCGGGCATGGCGGCGCGCGTGTTCACCCGCCTCGCGCAGATCGGCGTGAACATCGACATGATCGTGCAGGCGGGCGCCTCGACCGGCACTGCCGACATCTCGTTCACCGTGCCGGGCGCCGACGCGGCGCGCGTGCGCGAGGTGCTGCTGCAGGAGCAGGACGTGCTTGGCTACGATTCGTTCGACGTCAATCCGAACGTGGGCAAGGTGGCTGTGGTCGGCGTCGGCATGAAGACGCATTCCGGCCTTGCCGCGCGCTTCTTCGAGGCGCTGAGCGACAAGGGCATCAACGTGCTGATGATCTCCACGTCGGAGATCCGCATCGCCGCGCTTGTGCCGCTCGACCAGCTCAATGAGGCGGTCAAGGCGCTGCACACCGCCTACGGCCTCGACGCGGATCAGGTGGAAGCGGTCGTCTACGGCGGCACGGGCCGCTGAACCAGCAGCACAGTACACGGCACAACAGGGCAAACACGGTAAAGGAGTCCGGCAATGGTACAAATCAACGAACGCGGCGTCAATGTGGCGGTGCTCGGCGCGACCGGCCAGGTGGGCATGGTCATGCGCCGCGTGCTCGACGAGCGCGACTTCCCGATCAAGGACCTGCGTTTCCTCGCTTCGGCGCGCTCTGCGGGCCAGACGCTCAACTGGCGCGGCCACGACATCACTGTCGAAGACGTGGCCACGGCCGACCTGAGCGGCATCGACATCGCGATTTTCTCTGCGGGCGGCGGCACCTCGAAGCAGTGGGCGCCCAAGTTCGCCGAAGCCGGCGCCATCGTGATCGACAACTCCTCGCAGTGGCGTCTGCATGACGACGTGCCGCTCGTGGTGGCCGAAGTGAACCCGGACGACCTCGACGAAATCCCTGCCGGCATCGTGGCCAACCCGAACTGCACGACGATGGCGATCATGCCGGTATTGAAGCCGCTCGCCGACGCCTTCGGCCTCAAGCGCCTCATCGTCAGCTCGTACCAGGCGGTTTCCGGTGCGGGCCGCGCCGGCGTGGAGCAGCTCATGAACGAAGCGAAGGCCGCGGTCGAACAGGGCGCCGACAAGCTCGTGTTCGGCGGCGACGCGATCGACTTCCCGGAGCCGACGAAGGTCGCGCGCACGATCGCGTTCAACGAGGTGCCGATGATCGGCGACATCGTCGACGACGGCTCCGAAGAGACCGACGAAGAGCAGAAGCTGCGCAACGAAAGCCGCAAGATTCTGCACCTGCCCGACCTCAAGGCCTCGTGCACGTGCGTGCGTGTGGGTGTGTTCACCTCGCATGGCATGAGCGTGAACGCCGAATTCGAGCAGGACGTGACGCCGGATCAGGCGCGCGAAGTGCTCGGTGAGGCGCCGGCCGTGGAGCTTGTGGACATTCCGACCGCGCAGCTCGCCGCAGGCAAGACGCCGAGCTTCGTGGGCCGCATCCGCCAGGACCAGGCCGTCGACGGCAACAAGGGCCTCGCGTTCTTTGTGACGAACGACAACCTGCGCAAGGGCGCCGCGCTCAACGCGGTCGAGCTCGCCGAGGTCGTGGCACAGAAGCATTTCGCCGACCAGCTGTGATCAGCTGACCATAGTCAGCCATAGGGGAGGCCCCGATTCGCGTGAATCGGGGCCTCCCCGCATGTCGGGCGCCGGTCCGCCATGCTCGCGCCGAGCGCGAACAGGGCGGCGGCTATGCTGGGAAGCATGTCATTGGCATCGATTGAAGCGACCAAACAACTGGACCGCATTGTGGCACTTGGCTACCCCGACGTGGCGGATATGAGCTCGGACTCGTTCCGCGCGCTCGCCCGCCCGCTCATCAGCGCGCTCGAAGACAGCGACCTCGGCACCGACATCCTGCTGGTTCCCACGCGCGAGCTCGTCACGCCCGAATCGCTGATCGCCCGCACGAGTATCAACCGCATGGCCGGCTTCACCACCATGCCGCCGCGTGACATCGCGAGCTTCCTGCCGACCGACGGCTTCGAGCCGCCGGAGGGCCCGTTCTACCTGGTCGTCGACCCGCACACGGGCACATGCTATGTGAACCGCGAGCCCGACGTGGCGCGCAAGCTCATCGAATCCGACGAGCGCATCCCGCTCACACTCGAAGAGGGGCTCGCCGTGGCCACGCAACACCCCGAATGGCTGCTCGAGAAGAACGGCTTCAATCTGCTCGGCTCGCGCAGCGCCGACGGGCGTGTGCCGAGTATCTGGATGAGTCAGAACGCGCCGCGCCTGGGCTCCGTGTGGCCGAATTCGCGGCACACATGGCTCGGCAACGCGTACTGCGTGGCACGCCGCGGCGTCAATCTGATCGGCTGACTGGGCGCCGCGCCGGCTTATACACGATAGTTGTAAATAAGATGCGGGGAAATGCCAGTATTCGGACGTTTCGCCGCCGGTTCTTCGCTACGCTGTATAACGTAGCGGTTGTGCGTGCTCGCGCGCACTCGCTATATGAACTATCATATTGATTATTTATATAGGGAACAACTATATCTACAATAACAGTAAAAAGGAGGAGTGATGGGTCAGGATCAATCGACTGTGTTTGATCTCGCCGCAGTGGCTGCGGCATCCAACGGAGGGAACAACGACCCGCTGCTGCCTCCGGCGCGTTTTATCGGTGCCCCGCAGAAGCCGAGCGATATGCCCTATACGAAGTATGTGGCATACGACAAGCAGGTGCCGTTCGACTACCCGGAGCGCACGTGGCCGGGCAAGCGACTGCAGCGCGCACCGCGCTGGTGCTCCGTCGATCTTCGCGACGGCAACCAGGCGCTGGTCAATCCGATGGATTCCGAGCGCAAGCTGCGCTTCTGGAACATGCTTGTGGAAATGGGCTTCAAAGAGATCGAAGTCGGCTTCCCGAGCGCCTCGGAAACCGATTATGACTTCATCCGCATGCTCATCGAGCGTGAGCTGATTCCCGACGAGGTGACGATCGTGGTGCTCACGCAGGCCCGCGAGCACCTGATCCGCAAGACCTATGAGTGCCTCAAGGGCTGCAAGCGCGCGATTGTGCACTTCTACAACTCGGTCTCGGTGCTGCAGCGCGAAGTGGTGTTCCGCAAAGACCGCGCCGGCATCAAGAGGCTCGCGACCGACGCCGCGGCGCTGTGCAAGGAGCTCGAGGGCGACGCCGAGGGCATCGACCTGTATTACGAGTATTCGCCCGAATCGTTCACCGGCACGGAACCGGAGTACGCGGTGGAGGTGTGCAACGCGGTGATCGGCGTGATCAAGCCGACGCCCGAGCACAAGATGATCATCAACCTGCCGGCCACGGTGGAGATGACCACGCCGAACGTGTTCGCCGACCAGGTGGAGTACGTCTCCAACAACCTCGACGACCGCGACGCCGTGGTACTCTCGCTGCACCCACACAACGACGAAGGCATGGGCGTGGCCGCGGCCGAGCTCGGCATCCTCGCCGGCGCGGACCGCATCGAAGGCTGCCTACTCGGCAACGGTGAGCGCACCGGCAACGTGGACCTGGTGACGATCGGGCTCAACCTGCTCACGCAAGGCATCGACCCGCAGCTCGACCTGTCAGACATGCCCACAATCCGCCGCACGGTGGAGTACTGCAACCAGATCAAGATCTCGGAGCGCCACCCGTACGCAGGCAACTTTGTGTTCACCGCGTTCTCCGGCTCGCATCAGGACGCCATCAAGAAGGGCCTCGAAGCCCGCGAGGTGGCCGCGGAAATGGCCGGCAGCGAACTCGAGAACTTCGTGTGGCTCGTGCCGTACCTGCCGATCGACCCGAAGGACATCGGCCGGTCGTACGAGGCGATCATCCGCGTGAACTCGCAGTCGGGCAAGGGCGGCATGGCGTATCTGCTCAAGGCGAACCACAACCTCGACCTGCCGAAGAAACTGCAGGTGGAGTTCGAGCGCGTGGTGCAGCAGCACGCCGACGAGACGAAGAAGGAAGTCAAGGACGAAGACATCTGGCGTCTGTTCAAGGACGAGTACCTGCCGGTCGAAGACGGCGGCGCCGTGGCGAGCGGCGACGCGCTGAGCGACAGCGGTGACGCCTCGCTCGAACAGTGGGGTCGCCTCAAGCTGCTCAAGGTCAGTGTGTCGTCCGGCGAAGACGGCTCCGACACCGTGCTGCACGCTACCGTGCTCGACCGCGGCATCAACGTGGGACACGAGCCCGAGGTGACGCGCGAGATCACCGGCACCGGCAACGGCCCGATCGCCGCGTTCCTCGACGCGCTGAAGTCCTTCGGTGTGGAGGCCTCCGTGCTCGATTACGCCGAACACACGATGTCCGTCGGCACCGACGCGCTCGCCGCGTCGTACGTGGAATGCGAAGTCGGCATGGAAGACGAGGAGAAGCGCACCGTCTGGGGCGTCGGCATCGATTCGTCGATCATCACGAGCTCGCTCAAGGCAATCATCTCCGCGATCAACCGTTCCGGCCGCTGATCAGCGGGGACGCCGCGCGTACATAAGTACTGCCCGCAGCAGAGTGATCTGCTGCGGGCAGTACTTATGCGAGGCTGTGCCGGCACGGAGACTACGGCTTGTTCTCCTGCGTGTCGCCGCCGGACTCACCGCCGCCGCCCGGCGTCTCGGCCGGAGATTCGCTCGGCTGGGGCGCCGGCGTGCTTTGGCTCGGCTTTGGCTCCGGCTCGGGCGTATTGCCGCCGCTCGGCTCGGTGGGTGTCGTCTGTTCGGGCGTCTGCTGCTGCTCCGTCGAAGGCGACGGTGAATTCGACGGCGACGAGCTGCTCTCGCTCGGCGTGGGCGTGGGCTGCGTCTGCTGCAGGTTGTTGTAGCTGTTGCCGGACCCGCGCTTGCTGCCGCCCAGACCCCAATCGCCGTCCGGTCCGCCGATCACGCCGTTGTCAATGGCGTCGGGGAACTGTTCGACCGGCATGTCGGCGACCGCCGTCGTCATGAATTCGGTGAACAGGTGCGACGGATAACCGGTGGACGAGACGCCATAGCCGGCGAACTGCGGCACCACCTGGTTCTCGCCGTTCGGGCCCGGGTTCCAGATGGCCCACACATTCATCAGCTGCGGCGTATAGCCCACGAACGAAGCCGCGGTCTCGTCGTTCGCCGTGCCCGATTTGCCGGCGACCGGGCGGCCGAGCGCGCTTGCCACGCCTGCGGCCGTGCCATACTGCGTGGTGCCGAGCATCGCGTGCTGCACGAGGGCGCAGTCGTTCTCTTCGAACACCTTGGTGGTGTTGAGGTTCGGCTGGTACATGTCTTTGTCGCCCTTGAGCACGCGGTCCACCACATGCAGCGTGTTCTTCGTGCCGTTGTTGGCGATCGTGGAATGGCCCTGCGCCAGGTCCCACACGGTGAGCGAGTTGATGCCCAGGATGTTGTAGAGCGTGTCGGTCTGGATGTCTCCGCTGATGCCGGCGTCATGCGCGATCTGCGCGTAGCGTTCCGGCGTCAGGTGTTCGTTGACGTTCATGAACACCGTGTTCACCGAGTTCGCGGTGGCTTGGTTGAGGTTGATGTTGCCCCAGCTGATGCCGAGCGCGTTCGGCACTTCGGCGAAGGTGCCGGGTGTTGTTTCGAACTCCTCGGGCGAATTGCCGTTGAACAGCGTCGCGAAGCTCACATCGCTCTGCGCGGCGCCGATGAGGCCGAAGGGCTTCATGGTGGAACCGGGCTGGAACGTGGACTGCGTGGTGTTGTTGAGCTGCTGCTTGAGGTAGTCGGAGCCGGCGTACATCGCCTTGACCGAACCGGTCTTCTGGTCGACGGCTATGCCGCCCACCTGCAGTGTCTCCGGCATGCCCTCGGGGCGTTCGTCGCCCACCTCCTGGATGCGGTCCTGCAGGGCCTTGTCGATCGTGGTCACCACCTTGTATCCGCCCGTTTCGAGCTCGTCCTTGGTGAAGGCCTTGGCATTGATCAGTTCCGATTCCACAGTGGAGAGCAGGTAGCCATTCGGGCCCGCGAAATCATTGCTGAGTGTGTACTCCTTGACCTGCGGGAACTGGGCGCTGGCCGCTTCGGCATCGGTGATGTAGCCGTCCTCCTTCATGATGCGGATCACACGGTCAAAGCGTTTCTTCGCCTGCTCGGGGTTCTCCTGCGGATCCCACGAGCTTGGCGCGGGGATGATGCCGGCGATCATGGCCGCCTCGGACACGGTGAGGTCCTTGGCGTCCTTGCCGAAGTACGCCTGCGCGGCGGCCTGGATGCCGTACGCGCCACGCCCCAGGTAGATCGTGTTCATGTAATTGCACAGCACTTCGTCTTTGTCTTGCGAATTCGCGATCTTCATCGCGAGGATCGCCTCGCGGATCTTGCCGGCGTACGACGTGGTCTCGCCGAGGTAATACCGCTCCGCGTATTGCTGCGTGATCGTCGAGCCACCTTGGCGTGACCCGGTGGTCAGGTTGTTGTAGAGCGCGCGGGCCATGCCCATGATGTCGATGCCCTTGTTCGTGTGGAACGAACGGTCCTCCGACGCCACGATTGCGTTGCCCACATACTCGGGCAGCACGGAACAGTCGATGATCTCGCGGTTCTGCGACGAGATCGAGCCGATCGGCGTGGTGCCGTCGCTGTAGTAGATGTTCGTCTTTTCGGCGATCGCCACTTTTTCAGGCTGGGGGATGTCGGTTGTGGCATACAGGTAGATGAACAGGCCGATGCCGGCGAGCAGCAGGCCGCCGATCACGCCGAGCAGGATCTTCCACCACAACCCTTTCTTGTGGTTCTTCGGCTGCTTGTGGCCTTTGGACTGGTTGCGGCTGCCACTGGGCCGTTTGCCGCTCGAACGCGTGGCGCTGCGGCGCGTGGAGGGACCGGCCTGTCTGGTGGAACCTGAGGCGGCGGTGCGCGGCTTGGCGCCATTCTGGCGTGAGCTTGCGGTGCGAGTTTGTGAAGCCATGAGCACCACGGTAATCGTTCCACCTGAAAAAAGGCGGGTTCGCCAATGGAAAATACGCGGCCGTGCACACGACCGCGACCTTTGTGCAGATGTGCGCAATCTGTTGTTTTCCAGCGCTTCCGCTATCGTCGAACCGCCCCGTGATGGCAATTGCGGGGGTGTAAAGGTATGCTTGAGGGTTGTATGAACGCACGCAACTTGGAGGAGTCGTTTCAGATGAGCATTCGCGTGGCTATCGCCGGTGTGGGCAATTGTGCCTCGTCGCTGGTGCAAGGTGTGACCTACTATAAAGACACCAAAGACGAAGACAAGATCCCGGGTCTGATGCACAACAATTTCGGCGGGTACCGTGTCCGCGACATCGAGTTCGTCACGGCATTCGACGTGGACGCCGAAAAGGTGGGTAAGGATCTGTCTGAGGCGATCGGCGCTTCGCAGAACAACACGATCAAATTCGCGGACGTGCCGGAACTGGGCGTCGAAGTGCTGCGCGGACCCACCTACGACGGTCTGGGCGAATACTACCGTGAGATGATCGAGGAGTCCGACGCCGAGCCTGTGGACGTGGCCCAGGTGCTGCGCGACAAGAAGGTCGACGTCCTGATCTCGTATCTGCCGGTCGGCTCGGAAGAGGCGGACAAGGCGTATGCGCAGGCCGCGATGGACGCCGGCTGCGCGTTCGTCAACTGCCTGCCCGTGTTCATCGCGTCCGACCCGGAGTGGGCGCAGAAGTTCCGCGATGCCGGCGTGCCGATCGTCGGCGACGACATCAAGTCGCAGGTCGGCGCCACGATCACGCACCGCGTGATGGCCCGCCTGTTCGAGGACCGCGGTGTGCGCCTCGACCGCACCTACCAGCTCAACGTGGGCGGCAACATGGACTTCATGAACATGCTGCAGCGTTCGCGCCTTGAGTCGAAGAAGATCTCGAAGACCCGCGCCGTCACCTCCGTGGTGCCGCACGAGATGGATCCGTACAACGTGCACATCGGCCCGTCCGATTACGTGGCTTGGCTCGACGACCGCAAGTTCGCGTTCGTGCGCCTCGAAGGCACCACGTTCGGCGATGTGCCGCTCAATCTGGAATACAAGCTCGAAGTGTGGGATTCCCCGAACTCTGCCGGCATCGTGATCGACGCGCTGCGCGCCGCCAAGATCGCGCTCGACCGCGGCCTGGCCGGCCCGATCCTCGCGCCGTCGTCGTACTTCATGAAGTCCCCGGCCGTGCAGCATGAGGACAATGAGGCACGCCAGCTCGTTGAGGAGTTCATCGCCGGCACGGTCGAAGCGACCGAAGAGCAGCTCAACGCCGACGTCGCCAAGGCGAAGGCCGACGGCAAGGACGTCTGGAAGGCCTGACGCCACAGCCGGTTCCGCTTGGTCCCGGCATGGTGTACACTAGTCAAAGCCTCCGCGTGGCACTACGTCACCCAATCCCCCCAGGGCAGGAATGCAGCAAGGGTAAGTGGCCTCTGGTGGGTGCGCGGAGGTTTTTCCATACCCTCTTCCAATTCGCGCACGCATTGGCGTCGGTGCCAAGGTTCACTCGTGCTCGTACAGTCGTAGCCATGACACAACACGAATCCGCCCCAGAAGACGAGCTGCGCGTCAACGGCTCCGCGAACGCCTCCGGCGGCAGTGCCCCCAGCGATAGTGTTGCCGCCGGCGATGCCACCACCCCCGCCGCGCAGTGGGCGCCGCTCGAGGAACGCCGTGAGCCGCATCCGGCCAGTGCGCCCACCGCCGCGCCTACCGCGGAAGACCCGCTGTCGGCGCAGATCGATGCCTCGCTCGCTCAGCCCGACCCCCTCGCCCTGCGCCCGCGCACATCGAGCGTCGTGCTGTGCACGGTGTTCGGCGTGGTGTTCTTAGGCATTGCCGCGGCTGTCTACTGGCTCGGTGTGCACACGGTGGACGGCCAGAGCTACGAAGACCTGGCCATCATGAACTTCGCCGACACGATGCCCGCATGGCTCAGCTTCGGCAATCTCAAATCGGGGCTCGTCATCGGCGTGAGCCTCGCGTTCGGCGCCGCGGCCATGCTCGTGGCGGCGGCGCGCAAACGCTGGTGGCTGCTCGGCCAGCTCGCCGTGTTCGCGGCCGTCGCGTTCGCCGCGGCGAAGCTGCTCAAACCGCTTTTGCCGCGCCCGCTGCTCGTGCATGTGGAGTCGTCAGTCAACAATTCCGCCCCTTCGGGCCACACGATGCTCGCCGCGGCGGCCGGGCTCATGCTGCTCGCCGCGGTGCCGCGCGCATGGCGTGCGTGCGCGGCGGTGCTGTCCACTGTGTTCATGTCGATCGTGGGCGTGAGCGTGATCTACGACCGTTGGCACCGGCCGGTGGACGTGGTGATGTCGGTGTGCATCGCCGGCGCGTGCATGATGTTCACGCTCGCCTGCACGCGCGCCTCGGGCATGGACCGCACGGGCAGCCGTGCGTCGTCGCCGAGCGTGCAGATCGCCGCCACCGCGCTCATCACATTGGGATTGTGCGCAATCGCATACGGCACCTATGTGCTGTGGCAGGTGTTCCCCGGACTGCAGTACGCGTCGGCGTGGGCGGCTCCGGGCGCCTGTGCCGCGGCCACCGCGATGGTCGTCGGGTTCGCCGGGCTCGTCAACGGCATGGTGCTGATGATGCGGCAGATCACGGCGGCCCCGCTCACGCGCCTCGGCCTGATAGGCGAGCCTCCCGCGCCACCGCGCAAGGCCGCGCCCTGACCTCCGCCACAGCCGTGTTTTCAGCTATGCGCCACACCTCGTCCGCGCGCTGTGCACACGGCATGAGTAATATGACGTCTCGAAACGCGTAAGTGTAAGGAGAAGAGCATGACTACCGGTAGCAAGCTCGTCATCGTCGAGTCTCCCGCCAAGGCAAAGAAGATCGGCGGGTATCTGGGTGAGGGCTACACCGTGCTGGCGTCAGTGGGCCATATCCGCGACCTTGCGCAGCCCAGCCAGATCCCCGCCGACCAGAAGGCGCAGTACGGCAAGTTCGGCGTGGACGTGAACGACGGCTTCAAACCCTATTACATTGTGGGCACCGACAAAAAGAAGACGGTCTCCGAACTGCGGTCCGCGCTCAAACACGCGAGCGAACTCTATCTGGCGACTGATGAGGACCGCGAAGGCGAGGCGATCGCATGGCACCTCGTGCAGACGCTCAAGCCGAAGGTGCCGGTCAAGCGCATGGTGTTCCACGAGATCACGCCCGAGGCGATCCGCGCGTCGCTCGAACACACGCGCCAAGTGGACGACCACATGGTCGACGCACAGGAGACGCGCCGCATCCTCGACCGCCTGTACGGCTACGAGCTTTCGCCGGTGCTGTGGCGCAAGGTGGGGCCGGGCCTGTCCGCAGGCCGCGTGCAGTCGGTGGCCACGCGCCTGATCGTGGAGCGCGAGCGCGAGCGCATGGCGTTCGTGCGCGCCCCCTACTGGGATGTGGTGGCCCGACTGCAGGCCCCCGATGCGCTCGGCGAACTCACCGGCTTCGACGCGCGCCTGACCACGCTCGACGGCCGCCGCGTGGCCGGCTCGAAGGACTTCACCGCCGCGGGCGCGCTGACCGACGCGGCTGCGCACGACGATGTGCGCCAGCTGACCGAGGCCGATGCGACGGCGCTCGCCGACACGTTGCGCGACGCCGACTTCCTTGTCTCGTCGGTCGAGAAGAAGCCGTACCGCCGCCGTCCGCAGCCGCCGTTCACCACGTCGACGATGCAGCAGGCCGCCGGCAACCGCCTCGGCATGTCGTCGCGCCAGACGATGCGCGCGGCGCAGAGCCTGTACGAAAACGGCTATATCACATATATGCGTACCGATTCGGTCACATTGAGCCACGAGGCGATCGCCGCCGCGCGCGAGTCGGTGGCGCAGCAGTTCGGCGAGCAGTATCTGGCGCCGCAGCCCAAGCAGTACGCCACGAAGACGGCTGGCGCGCAGGAAGCGCACGAATGCATCCGCCCGGCGGGTTCGCGGTTCCGCGCGCCCGACGAGCTCGCGAGCACGCTGCCGCCGGACCAGCTCAAGCTCTATACACTCATCTGGCAGCGCACGCTCGCCTCGCAGATGGCCGACGCGACCGGCTTCACGGCCGTCGCGCGCTTCACCGCGCCTTCGCCAGACTTCGGCGAGGCGGTGTTCCAAGCGTCCGGTACCGTGATCGAATTCCCCGGCTTCCTGCGCGTGCTCGGATCGGCGCGGGCGAAGGCGAGCGACGAGGCGTCGCTGCCGCCGATGAGCGAAGGCCAGGTGCTCACCGCCACCGGCGTGCAGGCCGACGGACATGAGACGCAGCCGCCGGCGCGCTACACCGAGGCGTCGCTCGTCAAGACGCTTGAGGCGAAAGAGATCGGCCGTCCGTCCACGTACGCGAGCATCATCTCCACAATCATGGATCGCGGATATGTGTATGAGCGCGGCCGCGCGCTGATCCCGTCGTGGCTCGCGTTCGCCGTCACCAAGCTGCTGGAGACGCGCTTCCCGACGTACGTGGACTACCAGTTCACCGCGGACATGGAAAACGGGCTCGACCAGATCGCGCACGGCAAGGAGACCGGGCGCGAATGGCTCACCGCATTCTATTTCGGCACGGGGCGCGATGCCGCGCACACCGCGCACGACGTGCATGAGGGCCTGCAGCAGCAGGTCGCGCAGCTTGGCGAGATCGATGCGCGCGCGATCAACACGATCGAGATTGGCGACGGACTGGCCGTGCGCGTGGGGCGCTATGGCCCGTATCTGGAGGATTGTGCGCATCTGGACGCCGAGGGCAACCCCAAGCGTGCCACGATCCCCGACACGCTCGCCCCCGATGAGCTGACTGTGGCCGAGGCGCGCAAGCTGATCGACAGCAATGCGGGCGGCCCGCGTGTGCTCGGCACCGACCCGGCCACCGGCGGCACGGTGGAAGTGCGCAACGGGCGTTACGGCCCGTATGTGGCGCTTGTGATGCCCAGCCAGGAGCAGGCCGCGCACGAGCACGATGCGAAGAAATCCAAGAAGGCGGAGGGCGAACGCCCCAAGATGGCGTCGCTGTTCAAGTCGATGAGCCCCGAGACGGTCACGCTCGCGGACGCGCTGCGCCTGCTGAGCCTGCCGCGTGAGGTGTATGCGGCCGACGAGACAAACGCGAAGACCGGCGAGATCGAGCATGTGACGGTGACGGCGAACAACGGCCGTTACGGTCCGTACCTGACGCGCACGGTCGAGGGAGGGGCGAGCGAGACCCGTTCGCTCGAGAACGAGGACGCGATCTTCACCGTGACCGAACAGCAGGCGCGCGACCTGTTCGCCCAGCCCAAGTACGGCCGTGGCCGTGGGCGTGCGGCCAAGCCGCCGCTGCGCGAGCTGGGCAACGACCCGGCCACGAACAAGCCCGTGACAATCAAAGAGGGCTTCTACGGCGCGTACATCACCGACGGCGAGACGAACCGGTCGCTGCCCAAGCAGTACGACCCCAAGACGATCTCGGCCGAGGACGCGTTCCGCCTGCTCGCCGAAAAGCGCGCGGCCGGACCCACCAAGCGCCGTGGGCGTAAGTCCGCCACGAAGGCGAAGTCCAAGTCCGCCGCCACATCGACCGGTTCCGCACAGAAGGCGCGCGAGGAGCGCCGCCGCAAGGTGTGCGAACTCGCCGACCAGGGGTGGGCCAACTCGCGCATCGCCAAGGAGCTCGGCACCACCGCAGCCACCGTGAAGAGCGACGTCGAGTACATGACCGAACACGACGGCTACAGCCGGCCGCCGGTCGTACCGAACCGCTGACGGGTGCGAGCGCATGGCCACGCAGACCACACGCGGACTGTTCATCTCGTTCGAAGGCGTTGACGGCGCCGGCAAGACCACGCAGGTCGAACGTCTCGCCGAGTTCTGGCGTGCGCGCGGCCGTGAGGTCGTCGTCACGCGCGAACCGGGCGGCACCGAGCTCGGCACGCGGATCCGCCAGCTGCTGTTGCACGGGGCGGAGCCGATCGCGCCGCGCACCGAGGCGCTGCTGTTCGCCGCGGACCGCGCGCAGCATGTGGCGCAGGTCGTGCGCCCCGCGCTCGACCGCGGCGCGATTGTGATCACCGACCGCTACCTCGATTCGTCGCTCGCCTACCAGTCAGGCGGTCGCGAACTGACCGCCGACGACGTGCACGCGTTGAGCCTGTGGGCCACCGGCGGCCTGCTGCCGGCGCGCACGTATCTGCTCGACATCGACCCGGCGGTCTCGCTCGGCCGGCTCGAACACGAGCAGGACCGCATGGAGTCGGCCGGCGCGGCATTCGCCCGCCGCACGCGCGCCGCGTTCCTCACTCTCGCCGAGCGCGAACCGGAGCGGTTCCTTGTGCTCGACGCGCGCGAGCCGATCGGGCGCATCGCCGAAGTGATTTGCCAAGACAGTGCGAATCTGGTTGGGTGAATCCGTATGAGTGTATGGGATTCCATTGTGGGCCAGCCGCGCGTGGTGGACCAGCTGCGCGCCGTCAGCAGCGGCGACGGGCGCGCGCTGGCGCAGTCGTGGCTCATCTGCGGGCCGCCCGGGTCGGGCCGGTCGCATGTGGCGCGCGCGTTCGCCGCGGCGCTCGAAAGCCCCGACCACGGACTTTCCGAAACGCCGACGCGCGTGACCGAACAGGTGCTCGCCGGCACACACCCCGACGTGACGACGCTCACGACCGACAAAGTGACGATCGGCATCGACGACGTGCGCAGCCTCATCGGCACGGCCGAGCAGACGCCAAGCACGGCGCCGTGGCGCATCATCATCATCGAAGACGTAGACCGCATGCTCGAACGCACCACGAACGTGCTGCTCAAAGAGATCGAGGAGCCGAGCCCACGCACCATCTGGCTGTTGTGTGCGCCGAGCGCGCAGGACGTGCTGCCCACGATCCGCTCACGCACACGCATCGTCAATCTGGGCGTGCCCGACAACGCGGATGTGGCCGCATACTTGGAACGCAGCTGCGGCGCGGACCGGGCCACCGCGGCGCGTGTGGCGCGCCTCGCCGAAGGGCACATCGGCATCGCCGCGCTCTACGCGTGCGACGCGCAGGCGCTCGCCGACCGCGACGAACTCGTGGTCGGCGTGCTGGGTTTGGCGCGCGCTTCGCAGGCTGTGCTGCTCGCCGACTCGCTCATCGCGAGCGCGAAGGCGCAGGCGCAGGCGGACGTGGACCGGCAGGCCGAGCGCGCGCAGCAGGAGTTCCGGCGCGTCAACGGGCTGGGGGAGGACGACCGCGTGCCGCCGAGCCTGCGCGGCATGTACAACGCGCTGACGAAGAAGGACGAGCTCAAACGGCAGGCCACGCGCCGCCAGCGCGATGTGCTCGACCGCGCGCTCAACTCGGTGGCGAGCGTCTACCGCGATGTGGCGGTGCTGCAGAACGACGCCGAAGGCTCGGTGGGGCTCGTGAACGTGGAGAATCGCAAGGCGATCGTGGATCTGTCGGTCGTGTTGCGCCGCGAACAGGTGATCGAACGGCTCGACCGCATCGCCGTGGCGCGCCGCCGCCTGATCGGCAACGTCAATCCGCAGTTGGTGTTCGAGGCGCTGTTCTGCGAGCTGATCGCCGCCTGACGCCCGGCATACGCATACGGAAAGGCCCGCGGTTCGCAGTGCGCGAACCGCGGGCCTTTCCGTATGCGATGTGTACCGCGGATCAGACGGCGAGCAGCGTGTTGATGAGCTCGTCGGCCACGGCCTCGGCGTTGTCGCCCTCCACGGTGATCTCCACCGTGTCGCCCTGCTTGACGCCCAGACCCATCACCGAAAGAATCGAATCGGCCTGCACCGGTGCGCCGTCGCCCTTGGCGATGGTCACGGTGCAGCCGCTCGCGCCGGCGGCCTGCGCGAACTGCGCGGCTGGGCGGGCGTGGATGCCCACGGGATCGTTGATCACGGTGCTACGAGTAGCGGTTGCCATAATGTGCTCCTTTGATAAGCAAAAACATGCAGCGGATGTACCGCAGCCAGTGCACACGTTACCATGCCCGTCTTGAACGGACGCGCTATTAGCTGAGACCGGAAAACGGCCCCACACGGCCGCGCGCGAGTAGAATTGCTGACGATCGATTCATTGGATTCCCGCGCCGCCCGCGTCGGGGCCGCGCGCAGGCGTGCGCCGCGGCCGCGATGTGCGCGACGCATGTGCGGGAATGGGCGGGATGGAAGGAGTTCCCAAATGATTCTCAAAGGTGTGGGCATTGGCCGTGGCGTGGCCGTGGGCCCAGTGCTCCGTATGGCTGAGCCGCTGCCGGAGCCGAAGGACGAGCCGCGTGCCGCGTCGGTGAGCGCCGAAGCGGAGAACGCGCGCGTCACCAAGGCGCTCGCCGCGGTGAACGCCGACCTCAACCGCCGCGCGCAGGAAGCCGCGAACGGCGACGAGGGCACCAAGCAGGCCGCCGAGATTCTGCAGGCCGTGGCCATGTTCGCCTCCGATCCTGCGCTCGCCGCGAACATCGCGAAGATGGTCGACGACGGCAAGACCGGCGAACGCGCCGTGCTCGAAGGCTTCGGCCAGGTCGAGGAGATGTTCCGCCAGATCGGCGGCTACCAGGGCGAGCGCGCCGCCGACCTGCACGACGTGGGCCAGCGCGTGATCGCCGAACTGATGGGCCGGCCGGCCCCCGGCGTGCCACAGAGCGAGACGCCGTTCGTGCTCGTAGCCAAGGACCTTTCGCCCGCAGACACCGCGAGCCTCGATCTGGACAAGACGCTCGCGATCGTCACATCGGAAGGCGGCCCCACGTCGCACACGGCCATCCTGTGCCGCGCGCGCGGCATCGTGGCCGTCGTCTCGGCCGCCGAAGCCGTGGACCTGACCGACGGCGAGACCGTGATCGTCAACGCAGCCAGGGGCGAAATGACGACCGACCCGACCGACGAGCAGCTTGCCGCCGCACACGACGCGAAGCTGCGCGCCGACAAGGCCAAGGAACTGCGCGGCCAGCCCGGCCAGCTCAAGGACGGCCACCGCATTCCGCTGCTCGCGAATGTCGGCAAGCCGTCAGACGCCAAGACCGCGCTCGAATACGGCGCGGAAGGCGTCGGCCTGTTCCGCACCGAGTTCCTGTTCATCGGCAACGAAGAGCCGCCGACGGTGGAAGAGCAGACGAAGGCCTACGCCGAACTGCTCGCGCAATTCCCCGGCAAGAAGGTCGTGATCCGCCTGCTCGACGCCGGCGCCGACAAGCCGCTGCCGTTCCTGACGCCCGAAGACGAGCCGAACCCGGCCCTCGGCCTGCGCGGCCTGCGCACGCTCGCGCAGCACAAGGCCGTGCTCGAAGGCCAGCTCAAGGCGCTCGCCGCAGCCGACGCGCAGACCGACGCCGACCTGTGGGTCATGGCGCCGATGGTGGCCGACGAATGGGAGGCCGAATACTTCACGAAGCTCGGCAAGAGCTTCGGTCTGAAGTTCGTCGGCTCGATGGCCGAAGTGCCATCGATCGCCGTGATGGCCGACAAGGTCTCGCAGGTCACCGACTTCGTCTCGATCGGCACGAACGACCTGACGCAGTACACGCTCGCCGCGGACCGCACGCTCGGCTCCGTCTCGAACTACCAGACCGCATGGCACCCGGCCGTGCTGCGCGTCATCAAGATGATCTGCGAAGCAGGCAACAAGAACGGCATGCCGGTCGGCGTGTGCGGCGAGGCCGCGGCCGACCCGGACCTGGCCGTCGTGCTCGCGGGCCTCGGCGTCAACTCGCTGTCGATGACCCCGGTCGCCCTCGACGACGTGCGCGCGGAACTCGCGCAGCACACGCTCGAAGAGGCGCAGCAGATCGCCGCGAAGGCGCTCAACGGCGACTTCTACAACCCGCCGCAGTGGTGCGAACTGGGCGAGTGAGCCCGCTGACACGCCCGTGGGGCGCACTGGAAACGCCGGTGCGCCCCACGGGTGGCCAGCCCATGCGCCATACTGGGAACATGCTGATCACCGCAGATTTTTCCATCATCCCCAGCGCGTACGCCAAGGACGCGCCTGAAGACGCGCGCGTCGACTCCGTGCCGTGCGTGTCGTTCCCCTTCTACATCGACCAGCTCAACCCGCGTGCGAAGTACCTGCACTGGGAGTTCAGCGATCCGGATTCCATCCCCGTGTGCGGGTTCGAATGGATCCACTGGACCGTGGCGAACCTGCCGGTCGACGCGATCATGTTCGACCCGAGCGACGCGCACGCGCTGTCGATCCCGGCCGATTTCTCGCGCTCGCTGCCCTCGATGGTGCCCGAGGCGCTGCAGGGCCGCAATTCCTCCGCCTCGCCGTTCCTGGGCCGCAGCTCCGACCCGGCGCTCATCGAACGCTACAACGGGCCTCAGCCGCCGGACAAGGACCATCAGTACGCGCTGCAGGTGTGGGGCACGAGCGAGCCGGTTGAAGGACTCGAACAGGGCTTCTGGCTTAACGAGCTGCTCCACGGGCTCGAACGCGGCAAGTCCGTGTGCGATGCCGGCGGCGTGATGCTCGTCGGCAAGGCCTGATTCGCCCATGCCTGTCGCCCGCATGTTCTCTTGCGGGATAATTCCATGGTTGTGCAGCCATGTTCCCATCTGGCCGTTGTAGAACTGCGTACTAGCACGTGCCTCTACGCAGGGCACACACGCAGGAAGGCTTGGATATGGCGTGCACAACAATCCTTGTAGGCAAAGGGGCCAGCTACGACGGCTCCACGATCATCGCCCGCAACGAAGACGACGAACCCGGTTCGTTCAACAACAAGAAACTCATCATCGTGCGGCCGGAGGACCAGCCGTGCACCTACACCAGCGTGAACGGCCATCTGACGATCGACCTGCCGTCGGATCCGCTGCAGTACTCCGAGACGCCGAACTCGTTCACATCCGCCGGCGTGTGGGGCGAAGCCGGCATCAACGAGGCGAACGTGGCCATGACGGCCACGGAGACGATCACCTCGAACGCGCGTGTGCTCGGCGCCGACCCGCTCGTGCCGTACACGCCCGCGAAGGGCACCGAAGGCAGCGCGGATTACGAACCCGCGGTGCCCGGCGGCATTGGCGAAGAAGACCTCGTCACCATCGTGCTGCCGTACATCCACAGCGCGCGCGAAGGCGTGGAGCGCCTTGGCGCGCTGCTAGAGGAATACGGCACGTACGAAAGCAACGGCATCGGATTCAGCGATTCGAGCGAGATCTGGTGGCTCGAGACCGTGGGCGGCCACCACTGGATCGCGCGCCGCGTGCCCGACGACTGCTACGTGGTGAACCCGAACCGCCTGGGCATCGACGACTTCGACTTCGACGACGCGTTCGGCGACCAGAACGATTACATGTGCTCCGCCGACCTGCGCGAATTCATGCGCCGCCACCATCTGGACCTCGGCTGGGGCCCCGACGGCGAATTCAATCCGCGCGAGGCGTTCGGCTCGCATTCCGACATGGACCACGTGTACAACACGCCGCGCGCGTGGGCGATCGAACGCTATTTCAACCCGCTCGACGAGGCATGGGATGGCCCCGACGCCGACCTGACGCCCGCCTCCGACGACATTCCGTGGTGCCGCCAGCCCGACCACAAGATCACGATCGAAGACGTGGATTACGCGCTCGCGCTGCATTACCAAGGCACCGAGTACGACCCGTACGGCAAGCGCGGCGACGCCTCGACGCGGCACATGTACCGCCCGGTCGGCATCAACCGCACATGCGAACGCTCGATCCTGCAGATCCGCCCGTACGCGCCGCAGGCCGACCGCGCGATCCACTGGATCACCTTCGCCGCCACGCCGTTCAACGCCACCGTGCCGTTCTTCGCGAACGTCGACGCGATGCCCGACTACGTGAGCAACACCACGCCCACCGTCACGCTCGACAGCTACTACTGGGCGAGCCGCCTGCTCGCCGTGCTCGGCGACAGCGACTACGCCGGCACTGCCGAACAGACCGCGCACTACAAGCAGACCGTGGCAGCGGCGGGCCATGAGCTGATCTTCGCGACCGACGAGCAGATCGCGCGCCTCGGCGACAGCGACACCCGCGGCGCCGCCGCGCGTGAGGTCGAGGACGAAGACGAGGCGATTGCCGCGGACGTGGAGCCGATGGACCCGGCCGAGGTCACGACCGCCACACGCGACACCGAGGCGCGCGGTGTGCTCGCCGCCGCCAACGAGTCGATGGCGCGCCAGCTCAAGGAGCAGACGCAGACCATGATTGCCGCGGCATTGCAGGCCACGAGCGTCAACATGAAGAACGCGTTCAGCATGGCCGATTTCTGATTTGCATGCCGGCCGCCCTATCCGCATGATGGCTTGCTCTGGGCGTACCGGCGTGCAATGCTCTAAGGTGTCTGCGTATACTGCGCCCCGCACGGGGCGCCACCGCTGTACACATGAGGAGCATCAATGAGCTGCACAACGATTCTGGTTGGCAGGGACGCCAGCTACGACGGATCGACAATCATCGCGCGCAATGAGGATTCATGCTTCGGGGAGTTCGACCCGAAGCGTTTTGTTGTGGTCAAGCCGGCCGACCAGCCGCGCGCATACACCACCGTGCAGAGCCATCTGACCGTGGCGTTGCCGGATGACCCGCTGCAGTACACGGCCGTGCCGAACGCCGACCTGCACATCGGCGAATGGGGGGAGGCCGGCGTCAATGAGGCGAACGTGGCGATGAGCGCGACCGAGACGATCACCACGAACGAGCGTGTGCTCGGCGCCGACCCGCTCGTCGAATACGTGCCGGCGAAGGGCGCGGAAGGCGAGGACGGCTACGAGCCGGCCGTGCCGGGCGGTTTGGGTGAAGAGGATTTCGTGACCGTGGTGCTGCCCTACATCACGACCGCGCGCGAAGGCGTCGAGCGGCTCGGCGCGCTGCTCGAGGAATACGGCACGTACGAAAGCAACGGCGTCGCGTTCAGTGACGCGAACGAGATCTGGTGGTTCGAATCGGTCGGCGGGCACCACTGGATTGCCAAGCGCGTGCCCGACGACTGCTATGTGACGATGCCGAACCAGCTCGGCATCGACGAGTTCGACCTCGACGACGCGTTCGGCGCACAGCAGGACTGCATGTGCTCCGCCGACCTGCGCGAATTCATCGCGCGCAACCACCTTGACCTGTCGGTGGAGGGGCTTTCGGCGTTCGATCCACGCTCGGCGTTCGGCTCGCATTCCGACGCCGACCATGTGTACAACACGCCGCGCGCATGGTACATGCAGCGGTATTTCAACCCGTATGACGAGGTCTGGGACGGTCCGGACGCCGACCACAAGCCGACCGGCGACGACATTCCGTGGGCGCGCCAGCCGGAACGCAAGATCACGGTCGAAGACATCAAATACGTGCTGAGCTCGCACTACCAGGGCACCGAATACGACCCGTACGGCACGCTCGGCACCGAGGCGACGCGCCACCTGTTCCGGCCGATCGGCATCAACCGGCAGAACCATCTGGCCGTCATGCAGATTCGCCCCTACCGCCCGCAGGTCAACCGCGCCGTGCAGTGGCTCACCTACGCGTCCAACCCGTTCAACGCGCTTGTGCCGTTCTTCCCGAATGTGGACGACACACCCGCGTATCTGCGCGACACCACCACGCGCGTCACCACCGAGAACATGTATTGGGAAAACCGCATCATCGCCGCGCTGTGCGACGCGCAGTTCGCCGAGACAAGCGCCGCGGTGGAGCGGTTCCAGCAGAAGATGGGCGCGCTCGGCAACCGCATCGTCGCGGCGGCGGATGCGAGGGTCGACGAGCTCGTCGGCGCCGATGCGCAGGCGGAAGAGAAGCTCGACGAGCAGTATGAGACGGACGACATCTCCGAAGACATCGAGCCGATGGAACCGGCGGACATCATCGCCACCGTACGCAACGCCGATGTGCGCGCCGCGCTTGAGCAGGCGAACGACGAGATGGCGGCGCAGCTCAAGGACGGCACCGATGACCTGCTCAACAGCGTGCTCTACACGGTGAGCATGAAGATGCGCAACGGCTACAACCGCTCCGACAACTGATTACTGGGGTGGCCGAGCCTCTGTGTGTACGGCTGTCCGTGGCTAGTTGGTAGTTACGGACAGCCGTAGGGGAGTGGCTCGCGCGCACTGTTCGCACAGTGACACGCGCGGGCTCGTGGCCGTGGTGTGCTGATATGTTGAAAAGGCAGCACAACATCCGCGGAAAGGAACGTGTAGTGACGCTCATCGAGCAATTCACCAAGCCTTACGGGCTGGTAGAGAAAATCGACGCATTCGGTTATCTGGACTATCTCAAGAATCATCCTGACGCTCCGCGCAAGCACGGCAAAGTCGTGCTCGTCACCGCGGACACGCCGCTCAAGGCGTCGCGTGGCGAAGGCAAGACCACCACAACCATCGCGCTCATCGACGCGCTCAACGCGCGCGGTATCGACGCCGCCGCCGTGCTGCGCCAGCCGAGCATGGGCATCACCGCCGCCGGGTCGAAGGGCGGCGCGTCGGGCGGTGGCAGCGCATCGCTGACCCACCCCGAGCTCATCGACTGGGGCCTGTGCGGTGAGATGGGCGCGATCGAAGCCGCGCAGAACCTGCTTGTTTCGTTCGCGGAGAAAGCCGTGGACGACGGGCTGCTCGACGACGTGCTCGTGCCGCGCGTTTCCGAGGTGCCGTCGCGCTCGCTGCGCTCGATCGTGGTGGATGCGGGCAAGAACGACGTGCGCGAAAAGGTCGTGCTCACGCCGACGTGCGAACTCATGCAGATCGTGGTGCTCTCGCGCTCGATGGACGAGATCGCCGAGCGCGTGGCGAAGATGATCGCCGGCACGAAGGACGGCAAGGCCGTGACCTTCGGCGAGTTCATCGACCTGTGGCGCATCACCGACATCCTCGGCGACGCCGTCAAGCCCGCCAAGACCGAGACCGTCAACGGCTCGCCGGTGTATGTGCACGGCGGCCCGTTCGCCAACGTGTCGATCGGTATCCCCACGCTCGTCTCCGTGGAGATGGCGTGCGCGGAGCACGACATCGTGATCGTCGAGGCCGGGTATGGCGCCGACGCCGGCGCGCAGAAGTGGCTCGACATCGCGTGCCGCGAGTACGGCGCGCAGTGGCCGAGCGCGGCCGTCGTGGTGACGCGCGCGTCCACGTGGCGCGATGACCCGGCGCTGCAGTGGCGCTATCCGTTCCACGTGAAACGCCTCGAGGAACTCAACATCCCCACGTTCCCGCTCATCAATCTGTGGGCCGGCGAGGACGATCAGGTGCCGGCGCTGCGCGAGACGGCGAGCGAGCTCGGGTTCCGCGCGCCGATCATCGGCAACCTGTTCCGCGACGGCGGTGACGCGCTCGTGCCGCAGCTCGACGAGTTCGTGGGCGCGGTGACCGATGGCGAGCCGCTCGAGACGCCGCCGAGCCACAAGGGTATGAGCCTGATCGACAATCTGCACTGGGTGTGCGAAAACGCGTACGGCGTGCCGGAAGCGCGCGTGGTGGAGAAGGCCGGGTTCGCGCAGTCGCTCGAGGCGGTGCGTGAGCTGTGCGCGAGCGCGGGCATCGCATTCGACGATCTCGCGCTTGTGGCGGTCAAGTCGCCCGCCACCATGACCGACGACGACGCCGCGCCGGCCGACGAGCGCACTGTGACACTCAAGAAGGTGGATGTGCACTCCGGCGCCGGGCTCGTGCACGTCAATCTGACGACGTCGCTCACCACGCCGATGCCGAAGATCGTGTGAGCCGTACGCGCATGCGCGCTTTGTGACTCGTGACCGTAGGGCCGCAATCGTTGGACGATTGCGGCCCTTGTGTTGTATTACGTGGTTCCTGTGTGGGGTGGTTGTGGGGTTGGCGTCAGGTTCATCGGAATCCATCGCCACTACTCAACTATGCGCTCGTGGGCGGATATCAGAAATTGCCGCCGTTCCAGCCCCAGTCGGCGGTGCCGGTGTAGCGGATGTAGGTGCGGTCGGCGGGCACATCCAGCGTGTTCTGCAGGGCGTCCATGATCTGCGGGGTGAGCTTCTCCCATGCGCTCTTCGGAACGGACGTGCCGAAGACGTTCACCTCGACGTACGCTACCGGGGCGTCGTCGGTGCCGCCGAAGTACATCGGCACATTGTCTTCGAACAGGCACATGAGCCAGTTCTCGGTCTTGCCGGGGACGGCGGTGATCGCCTGGCCGAAGAGGTTCTTGAGTGTGTCGCGCTGTTCTTGCGTGGTCGGAACGGAAACATGGGTGTGAATGACTGGCATAGGTCCTCCTTGTATTCTTTGCGTGCGGCGTCACGGATTGCGCCGTGTTCCCTTTTCACTGTAGTCTTCTTCGTGCACTGTAGTCTTCGTCGCTGCGCCGCACTGGGCGTTCGCCCGTCGCTTCTCCGTTACGGGTAGTCTTCTTTTTGCTACGGGTAGTGTTTTTCCATCGGAGTCTTGAGTAAGAACCGCCATTTTACGCCATTTTTATCTGTATCTGGCACCCCGAAGCACTACCCGTAGCAGAAGAGGTACTACCCGTAGCAGGGGAGGGTCTGCGGCGTAGGAGCACGATTTTGCGATGGGGTGCTATTCGTAGCAACACTTGCGATTACGGACGACACGCCGTATAGGGGGTCGTCTGTACACATAGCCTCGTTCAGCTGGTGCTCAACCGCGTATGCACCTTACCGTCGACGCATGAATACATATATGCATACAATAAATGACCCGACCACACCCATGACGCAGTTGTTGGAGACAACCGCGGACCGCACACTGGACGAATGCCGGAAGCTGTGTAAACGCAGGAGAGACAATGGGGCACGACTGGTGTTTTGCCACATGACCGCTTTGAAACTTCTGGGCATCCCACTCCCGCACATCCCGCGTCGATACGCCACGATGCTTGGAAACGAGGACGAGTTCCATGCATTGCTGCCGCGGCGTAATACCCGTTACCACGCGAAGAATGTCCGCTTCTTCAGCGTGAACATGCCCGTGGATGTTGTGGATGTGACGCCGGAAATCAGATGCGTCGGTCCTCTTGGCACATGGTTCATGCTGTCTCCATTCCTGTCGCTGCCTGAGCTGGTGACTCTGGGATGTTGCATCATGATGCCGCATGCATTGCACGGCCAGCAGTATGCCGTGGTGGATTTTGAGGATCACGTGGAGTATGCGGGCGGCCTTGTTCGCTTCAATGAGCGGCGTCGGTCGCCACGCGGCATCGTACATGCCCGGTACGCCGTACAACTGATGCGCGAGAAGCTGGCATCTCCGATGGAAGCGCGCCTCATGCTTCTTCTCATTGTGCGTGGATTCCCGGAATTTGAAGTGAATTACCCTATTCGAGTGCATTCTGGTGAGTGCTACTACGGAGACATTGTCTTTGTGAAGGAGAAAACCGTTGTGGAATACGACGGTGTATTCCATCAAACGCAGTGGGAGCGTGACAGTGAACGTAGGAACCGCTTGGAGGAATCCGGCTGGAGGTATGTGCAGGTCACGCGGAATGATTTCGCTTCTGCCGATGCTGAACAGTTGTTGGCTGACCGTATAGGCGCCGCTTTGAAAAGCCAGACCGGCAGGACATATATGACACTACCCGTAACCACATTGGATCAGCTCGCCAAGCAACGCTTGGAGGGAAGGTAAATCATCTTTTCCACACCCTACTGGCTGGTTTCCGAAGGCAGCGGTTCTCCAGAAAGCGGCATTTCTTGTCAAGTCCAGGTTACGTCCAGCGTCTTCTCTCGCTACGGGTAGTGTTCCAACTGCTACGGGTAGTGCTTTTCTCCTGAGGGGGCGAGTAGAAACCGCGAAAAATGGCGGTTTCTACTCGAGGTGCGCCGGTAGAAGCACTACCCGTAACGAAAGAAGCACTACCCGTAGCGGAGAGAGCTCTACAGCTCCACTTCGGGCTTGGTGGGGTCGTCCTTGATGTGCGCGAACTTGGCGGCCAAGGCCTCTTTGTTCTTGCGCTCGTCCTCTTCCTTGGCGCGTTTCTTCGCCTCGGCCGGGTCCCACAGCACGTCTTCGCGGTGCTTGCGCCATTCCGCGACGGCGAGCGGCCCCAGCACCTGCGCGAGCACGGCGGCGCTGTCGGTGGCGTCGGTGCTGCCGTTCGGCGTGGCGTAGGCGCCCACCATCCCGTGGTACTGCTCGGCGGTCATGAACATGCCCGGCACGCCGATCGACTCCGCATACACATTGGCGAATGGCACGGACGGCAGCGCCAGCCGTTCGATGCCCATCACGCGGTCCGCAGGCGCGCCGCCGCTCACCGGCGCGGCGCTGCCCAGTTGCGCTTCCGCCTGGTCGGTCGCGGCGCGCATCAGCTCGTCGAACAGCGCGATGACCGCCGCGAACCGCCACGCGAATGTGCGCCCGTCGAACCCGCTGCCCTCGGGAGGCAACGCGCTATCCACCGCCGCGGTGACGGCCGCCTGCGTCCGCTCGTTCCATACCACACCCAGATCGTGCGCCGCCTCGAGCAGCTGCGGCGCCGCGGGCTCGGTCAGTCCGTCGAGCGCGTCGTTCGCCGCGAGCAGCGCATCGACGACACTCTGCGGCCGCCCCGGAATCGACTCCGCGCCCTCATACACAAACTCGGCGTCGGGCATGGTCACGTCTTCACCCGTCATGACCTGCGCCAGCGTGCGGCTCAGGCGCACCTGCAGATTCTCCGCGTATTTCGCGTCGTTGCTCATGTGCGCGGCGCCGGTGAGCGGCCACAGCCCCACAAGCTCCTCACCCGCCTGCGCCGCCTGCCGTACCACGGGCAGTGCGGCTATCTGCGCAACGTCCACAGTGGTGTTCATGCCGTCCATACGATGCCTCCTCGAATCTTCCATGGATTGTGCCGGTCACTGCCTTGCGCGGTTGTGCGCCGCGGCTTCGGCCTGCGCGACGGGGTCGGCGTACGTGATGCCGAGCACCTCGTGCGTCTCGTTGTCGTAGGTGATGGATGTGACCGATGCGAGCGCCGTCTTGCGCAACAGCATGTTGTGCTCGGGGTGCCCGGTTTCGAGCATGTGCCGGTATGACCAGATCGGCGATTCGTGCGAAACGACCACGATCTGCTCGCCGGGGTGCTCGTCGACTTTTTCGAGCGCGAAATCCTGCACGCGGTTCGCGATTGACCGGTAGCTTTCGCCCCACGTCGGCCGCCACAGGTTGCGCACGAGTTTGAGGTTCTCCGGCCGCCACAGCGCGCCGTCTCCGTGCCCGATGCGCTTGCCGCGGAAGTCGTTGCCCGCTTCGATCAGGCGCTTGTCGGTGAGCAATTTGAGCTGCTCCTGCCCGCGTTCGGCGCGCAGCGCGTTCAACTCGATCAGGATCGCGTCCGCCGTCTCGCGCGTGCGGTTGAGCGGTGACGAGTAGACGGCGGTGGCGGTGTTGAGCTGCGGGCTTTCCGCGATGTACCGGCCGGTCGTCTCGGCCATGCGCCGGCCCGAGGTGGACAGGTGGAATCCGGGCAGACGTTCGTAGAGCACATGGTTGGGGTTGTAGACCTTGCCATGGCGTACAAAATTGATCGTGGTGGCACTCACTGCGGGCTCCTTTTCTTTGCTGCTCCGCACTATTTTTCCGCTATGACCCAATCTACCGCGTGTCGTGCCATGGTGAGGACTAATGTGGCCGTGGTCGGTTGAGCAGGCGCAATGCCCGGGCCTGTGGCAACCGCCCGCCACAAGCCAGTTCTGGCCGGCGAATCGACCACAATCCAACCCCCCCAACAATCCAACCGCGGAAGACGCTGCGCGGCACCGTGACGCAAAACGGCCGGCCGCATTCAACCGTGGGTGAAACCGTGAGCAGAAAGGAGCGGCACACCATGGCCTCCAATCACACCAACGGCGTCCACGACGTCGTCCATCGCATCTTCGGCGGGTACGCCGAACTTCTCCGTATTCCACACACCGCGCGTTTTGCCGTTGGATCGGTCATCGCGTGCATGCCGTTCCCGATGGTCGGCATGACGATGACGATCATGACGCAGCAGTACTACGGCAATTACGCGCTCGCCGGCGCGCTGACTGCCGTGCAGGCGATCGCCGGCGCCGTGCTGAGCCCCGTGCTGGGCACGCTCGTCGACCGCTTCGGGCAGCGCGCCGTCTCCATCCCGACGATCGTCGTGTGGATGGTGGCCGCCACGTCGTTCGTCTCGTGCGTGCTCGCGCATGCCAACCCAGTGGTGCTGTACTGCATTGTGCCGTTCCTGGCCGCCGTGCCGCCGTGGGGCGCGATGAGCCGCGCGCGCTGGACGTACCTGATGGGCAACGACCGCCAAGGCGTCAACCGCGCGCTGTCGCTTTCGGGCGTGTTCGACGAGGCGATGTGGGTCGTGGGCAATCCGCTCGCCTCCACGCTCGCCGTCATCTCCGGTGTGCTCTCGTTCTCCGTGACGGGCCTGTGCGTGCTCATCGGCGCGCTGATGTTCCTCACCGAGTTCACCACATGCCCGCCGAGCCAGACACAGCTCGCGCGCGAGGCCGGCCTGACGCGCAAGGAGTTCCGCGCGCGCGAAGACGAGCAGGCGCGACTGATGCGCGCGCAGAGCGCCGCGGACGACGCGCGCGTGCGCGCCAAGTCCGAAGGGCTCGATGATGCGGCCGTGCAGCAGGCGGCACGCGAGGCGTATGACCGCGCGATGAGCGGCAAGAAAGACTCGATCTGGGGCCCGGGCCTGATCGCCGTGTGCGTCACATGGTTCGGTCTGGGCGCGTTCCAGTCGGCCGCCGGCATCTCGATCGTCGCGTTCGCCACCGAAGCGAACATGAAACAGTACACCGGCTTCGTGTTCGCGTGCTTCTCGGTGAGCTCGCTCGCCGGCGCGCTGCTGTACGGCGCGAAGAACTGGACAATCCCGCTGTGGAAGCGCTTCTACGTGTGCCTGGCCGTGGTGAATCTGGGCATCGGCTCGTTCCTGTTCGCCAAACACCTGTGGGTGATCATGGTGATCTACCTGATCATCGGCGTCTGCCAGTCGCCCACGTGGATCAACGGCAACCAGCTCATGCTGCACCTCGTGCCGCAGACGCGTTTCACCGAAGGCATGGCGTGGATGGGCGCGATGAACGCAATCGGCGGGTCCGCGGGCTCCGCGATCGCCGGCGTGTTCATCGACCGCAACGGCTCGCACGGCGGGTTCATGGTCGTCACCGCGCTCGCGCTCGTCTCGCTCGCGATCGCACTGCTCGGCTTCAAACAGATCAAGACGAGCACCGAGACTCCCGTGCTCACCGAGATCAGCGCGTGATCGCGCGCGCGTGCACGTCCGGTTCGCGCGCCACAATGGACAGCATGACTGACACCGATGCTGCAAAGATCATCCAACCTGAAGATTCCGTGGAAGACATGAAGGAGCGCGAGCATGTGAAGCCGGAGCTGCCGGACGACGTGCGCGTGCGGTTCTGCCCTTCGCCCACGGGCATTCCGCACGTGGGCATGGTGCGCACGGCCCTGTTCAACTGGGCCGAGGCGCGCCACACCGGCGGCACGTTCGTGTTCCGCATCGAAGACACCGATGCGCAGCGCGACTCCGAAGAGAGCTTCAACCAGATCATCGATGCGCTCAAGTGGCTCGGGCTTGACTGGGACGAAGGCATTGAGGTGGGCGGCCCGCACGGCCCGTACCGCCAGTCCGAGCGCGGGCCGATCTACCAGAAGGTCGCGCAGCAGCTGCTCGACGCGGGCTACGCGTACGAGTCGTTCTCCACGCCCGAAGAGATCGAGGCGCGCAATGTGGCGGCCGGGCGGCCCAAGGCGTTCGGTTACGACGGCTACGACCGCAACCTGACCGAGGAGCAGAAGGCCGCGTTCCGCGCCGAGGGGCGCCAGCCCGCGCTGCGCATCAAGATGCCCAGCGAAGACATTACGTTCAACGACCTGATCCGCGGTGAGATCACGTTCAAGGCCGGTTCCGTGCCGGACTATGTGATCGTGCGCCCGAACGGCGATCCGCTGTACACGCTCACGAACCCGGTCGATGACGCGCTGATGGACATCAACGTGGTGCTGCGCGGCGAGGACCTGCTGAGCTCCACCCCGCGCCAGATCGTGCTCTACCGCTACCTCATGGAACTGGGCGTGGCCAAGCAGATGCCGCTGTTCGGCCACATGCCGTACGTGATGGGCCAGGGCAACAAGAAGCTCTCCAAGCGCGACCCGGAGTCGAACCTGTTCCTGCACCGCGACCACGGCTTCATCAAGGAGGGCCTGCTCAACTACCTGGCGCTGCTGGGCTGGTCGATCGCGCCCGACAACGATATCTTCTCGATGGACGAGATGGTCAAGGCGTTCGACGTGCGCGACGTGAAGGCCAACCCGGCTCGCTTCGACATCGATAAGGCGGTCTCGATCAACGCGGAGCACATCCGCATGCTCGAACCGCAGGACTTCCTGAACCGCTCGGTGCCGTACCTGTTCCGTGACGGCGTCGTCTCCGCCGAACGCTGGGATGAGCTCACCGACCGCGAGCGCAGCGTGCTCACCGCCGCCGCGCCGCTCGTACAGCCGCGCGTGCGCCTGCTCGGCGAGGTGACCGGCATGGCCGGCTCGCTGCTGTCGACAAGCGAGTACATCGCGCCGGAGGAGGACGCGAAGAAGCAGCTCAAGGCCACGGCGGGCGAGGTGCTCGACGCCGCGATCGCCGCGCTCGACGTGGTGCCGGAAGCGGACTGGACGACCGACAATCTGCACGAGACGCTCAACAAGGCGCTGATCGAAGACGCCGGCTACAAGCCGCGCGTGGCGTTCGGGCCGGTGCGTGTGGCGATGTCCGGCCGCCGCGTCTCGCCGCCGCTCTTCGAGTCGATGGAGATCGTCGGCAAGCCGGTTTCGATGGCCCGCCTGCGCAACCTGCGCGAGCATCTGGCTGAGATTCAGGCCGCCTGAGGCTTGGAATGACGCCCGACACGCCGTGATTTGCGCTGATAGGCGCTTATGTGTATATTTTCTATCTGTTGCTTCACGGAGCAGCAGATGATGCCCCCATCGTCTAGCGGTCTAGGACTACGCCCTCTCACGGCGCCAACACCGGTTCAAATCCGGTTGGGGGTAATTGGCAACACAGCTGATTCTGGTTCAGCCATTCTTGGTTCGAGTCCAGGCATCCCAGCCAACGAGCCCTCGCTACGGCGGGGGTTTTTGTTTTCCGCGGAGATTGTGCACTGTACGGATGCGTGCATTAGGCATATAGGAACTAAAGTTATTGATTTAGACTCCTAGTCGGTGGTGTT
>ERZ1643246.555-NODE-555-length-47349-cov-33.929970_pt1 | contig 47349 bp, 33 predicted proteins | sample MGYA00579265_ERZ1643246 | MGnify/ENA primary metagenome ERZ1643246 (study PRJEB29033, sample SAMEA4952261) | chicken gut metagenome | biome: Broiler Chicken; feature: Gastrointestinal Tract; material: Caecum | place: Ireland | collected 2018 | study: Broiler... | reverse complement strand
GCGGCAGCAGTGGAGCGAAAGATCGCGGCGATGCCCGAGGTTCAGGAGGTATCGCTCACATTTGCGACCCGTCAGCTGCGCATCACAGCGGAGAATCCGGATGCGCTTCTGGATAAGATCCGCCAGACAGCTGCCGCTGTAGAGCCGGGCGTGGAAATTTATCCCAGAACAGGTTCCGCATCCGCCGGACAGAGCCATGCGGAAGAGACCGGGACGATCCGCGACACCGCGCAGACTCCGACAAAAAAATCCCGTCTCAGCGTGGAAAACAGAAAAGATCTGATCCAGATTCTGATCGGCGCGGTACTTTTTGTCGCTGGAATTCTTCTGAACTCCACGGACCTGGAACTGCTTTCCGCCGTCGTACTGCTTGTCGGCTACGTGCTCCTGGGCGGAAGAATTATTCTCACCGCTGTGAAAAATCTTACCAGAGGCAAGGTATTCGATGAAAACTTCCTGATGAGCCTTGCTACCGTTGCGGCAATCTGTATCGGTGATTTCAAGGAAGCGGTCGGCGTTATGCTGTTCTACCGCGTCGGGGAACTGTTTGAAGAAATCGCTGTGGAGCGGAGCCGTTCCCAGATCATGGACGCTGTGGATATGCGTCCGGAAGTCGTGACAAAAGTCCACGGCAGCCATACCCATGTGATTCCCGCTGAGGATGCGGAAGTCGGAGATATTCTCCAGATCCGTCCCGGGGACCGTATTCCTCTGGACGGAACCGTTGTGGAAGGAGAAAGCCGGATCGACACCTCACCGGTCACCGGGGAACCCGTTCCTGTGGCTGTAAAAGCCGGCGACTCCGTCGTATCCGGATGTGTAAATACTTCCGGTCTGCTGAAAATGCGCGTGGAAAAGATTCTGGACGAATCTATGGTAACCAAAATACTTGATTCCGTGGAGAATGCTGCAGCAAGCAAACCTCAGATCGAACGCTTCATCGCCCGTTTTGCCAGAATTTATACTCCATTTGTGGTCATTCTCGCACTGCTGACCGCCATTGTGCCGTCCCTGTTCACCGGCGACTGGAACCACTGGATTTATACAGCGATCACATTCCTTGTCATCAGCTGCCCCTGCGCACTGGTTCTCAGCGTTCCTCTCGCTTTCTTCTCCGGAATCGGAGCCGGAAGCAAACGTGGAATTCTTTTCAAAGGCGGTATTTCGCTGGAAGCCATGAAAAATATCCGCGCTGTTGTAATGGATAAGACAGGAACAATCACAGAAGGAACATTCACTCTCCAGGAGGCGGTACCCGCCGGCGACACGGATGCAGATACTCTGCTGACCTTGTGTGCATCCTGCGAGCAGAACTCTTCTCATCCTATCGCACATAGCATTCTTGCCGCGGCAGAAGCCAGAAACCTGGCTCTGAAACACCCGTCCACCGTGGAAGAAATTGCCGGGCAGGGAATCCGGGCGGTACTTCCGCAGGGTGAAGTGCTCTGCGGCAACAGGAAACTGATGGATTCCTTCCATGTGAGCGGAGTCACTGCAGACTCCGGCTACGGAACAGAAGTTTTTGCAGCGCTGAATGGAGTTTTCCTCGGGCATCTGGTGATCGCCGACACGATCAAACCTGAGGCTTCGGCAGCTGTCGCTTCCATCCGCTCCAAAGGTATTGTCACTGCAATGCTCACCGGAGACGCGCAGGAAAATGCGGAGGCAGTGGCACAGGCCACAGGAATTGACGAAGTACACGCACGCCTTCTGCCGCAGGAAAAGCTTGAGGCGCTGCAGAACATCCGGGCTGCCCACGGCTCCGTCATGTTCGTCGGAGACGGCATCAACGACGCTCCCGTGCTGGCGGGCGCAGATGTGGGAGCGGCAATGGGCAGCGGCGCAGACGCGGCAATCGAGGCAGCCGACGTAGTGTTTATGACTTCCCGCCTGGACGCGGTTCCGAAATCCCTGGAGATTGCCCATTCTTCCCTGAGAATTGCCCGTCAGAACGTGGTATTTGCACTTGTCATCAAGGCCCTCGTCATGATTCTGGGGCTTGCAGGCTTCGCCAATATGTGGATGGCAGTGTTTGCTGACACCGGTGTCGCAGTGATCTGCGTACTGAATTCCATCCGGATTCTCTATCAGAAAGATTGATACAGCAGAAAACAAATATCCGGTCCGGCAAACCGGCTGCGCAGAAACCGTCGGCAAAAGATCACTTTTCCCGACAGTTTCTGCGGATTTTATAAATTGGGATTTAATATTCTTTCTGTTTCTTTTAGAAAATGGACATACTTTCAACACATTTTTTCCGTATACTATATGACAGATAGTTGATTAACCACTCACTATCTCCCCCCTCATTAGAAAACAGCGGTATACTTCGGTATGCCGCTGTTTTTGTTTTTGTTTCAGGATTCCGATCCCCGCAGCAGTCGTCAAAGGAACATACAGGCACGTCCGCCTGGTTCGCTGCCCGCCAGGATAAAAATCTTCCGTAAGTTCACAAAATTCTTCTAACACTTCCCCTTTAAAATTGTGTATGATAATGATATGGTAAATGCCCAGACCTGGCTGAACTGTAACGAAATTATAACATTTCATTTTTTATTGCGGATCGGACGATACAGAGTACAGATGTATGGGTGCGCGTTCAGCAATTGACCGGAACCATTGGAAACGCAGACAAGCAATCCGGTACGGTTATCTGCGATGCGCTGTACAGCAGGTATCATTCCGCAGGAAAGGAGAACAGATATGGTAAATCTGAAAGCGAATCCTTACTGGCTGTCTGATGAGGATATCCAGTGGGTGGAGGAAACCATCGCCGGCATGAGTGACGAGGAAAAGGTCGGACAGCTTTTCTTTCAGCTGACGGCTTCCCATGACGAAGCGTATCTGAAAGAACTGATGGAAAAGTATCACCTGGGCGGCTGCCGCTACAACCCGGCGCCGGGCAAGGCGATTCAGGAACAGAACCGAAAACTTCAGAAATATGCAAAAATACCGGTATTTATTGCCTGCAATACGGAGGCCGGCGGAGACGGCGCCTGCGCAGACGGAACGAAAATCGGCTCCGGCGTAAAAATCGGCGCTACCGGAAACGAAGATTATGCGTACGCGTTGGGAAAAATGTCCAACGAAGAAGCGGCGTCCATCGGCTGCAACATGGCTTTCGCACCGGTATGCGATATCGCCTATAACTGGGAAAATACAGAGATCATCACCCGCGCGTTCGGAAATGATCCCCAGCGGGTCGCGAACATGAGCGCCGCATATCTGAAAGGCGCCCACACGATTCCGGGCTTTGCCTGCGCGGCAAAACACTTCCCGGGCAACGGACAGGACTTCCGGGACGCGCATCTTTCCAATAATGTCAACTATTTCGGCGTCAAGGAATGGGACAGGACCTATGGGCTGGTTTACAGAACCCTGATCGACAACGGGCTGGATGCAATTATGGCAGGTCATATCATGCTGCCGGAATATGCAAGAGCCATCAACCCTGATCTGAAGGACGACGATATGATGCCGGCGACGCTGAGTCCGGAAATCATGAAAGGCCTGCTCCGCGACCGCCTGGGCTTCAACGGAATGGTAGTCACCGACGCTTCCCATATGGTGGGAATGACCGACCGGATGAAACGCTCGGAGATGCTTCCCCGCACCATCAATGCCGGATGCGATATGTTCCTGTTCTTCAACGATCCGGAAGAGGATTTCAATACCATGCTGAACGCTTACAGGGACGGAACGATCTGTGAGGAACGGATGACCGAGGCGCTGACAAGAATTCTCGGCCTGAAGGCACATCTCGGATTGCACAGAAAAGCGAAAGAAGATCTGGTGCCGCAGCCGGAAATCGCAGAACAGACCCTCGGCAGACAGGAATACAAGGATATGCAGAAGGCTATCAGCAACGACTGCATTACTCTGGTAAAATACAAAGATCCGGACGTCCTTCCTCTGACACCGGAACGGTATAAGAGAATCATGATCGTCCATATCAAGGCTGCGGAAGGCGGCATGTCCTTCCTGATGAAGGCGATGGGAATGGGAGGCAAGAAGAATCCGGCGGAACTTCTGAAGGAAAAGCTGTGCGCAAAAGGCTTCGACGCGTTTATCTATGAAAGCCCTCTGGATGTGATGAAGAAAAAAATCGAGGCGGGTGAGAAACCGGATATCAATATTTATTTCGCCGGAAAGAACGCAATCGCTGATTTTGTAAAGGATATGGATCTTGTGATCACGCTGTGCGACGTTTCCAGCGGAAGACCGAGCTTCGGCATGTCCAAGGGCGGCGGTGAGATTCCGTGGTATGTGTTTGAACTTCCGGTTGTTGTCATCGGCTGCGGTCAGCCGACCATGCTGGCGGATATTCCGCAGGCGCGCACCTATATCAATACCTACGACGCCGAGAACTCGACTTTCGACGCGCTGGTAGAAAAGCTGACGGCAGGACCCGAAGCGTTTACCGCCAAGGATCCGATCGACAGCTTCTGCGGTCTGTTTGACACGAGAATCTAAGTATCACGTCGTTCCGTTTGCCCGCAGGCTCTGCGTTTTCATACGGTCTGTGCAGTGAATGTACAGACCTGGCTGAACGCTAACAATTACGGGGCGTTTTCAGAACCGTTTTTTTCAGTAAACAATTCCGAAAACGCCCCGTCCGGGAAACAATTTTCTATTTCTCTTATTTTCCCAGCATTTCTGCCAGAAGCCGGATATACTCCGGGGTAGTTCCGCAGCAGCCTCCAATCACACCGGCGCCTGCGTCCACAAGTACTTTCATATGCCTCGCAAAGTCCTGTGCATTCATACTGTAGACCGCTTCCCCTTCCGGCGTGATGACCGGAAGTCCGGCGTTAGGCTTCGCGATCACCGGTACTCTCGCCACTTTCGCCATACTGCGGACCACCGCCTCCAGCTGATCCGGTCCCACAGAACAGTTTAACCCGACCGCAGCCGCTCCCATTTCCTGAAGCGTCTCCACAGCTTCCACCGCATTTCCTCCGAACAGAGCAGAACCGTCCGCCTCCAGAGTCAGGCTGCACATAACAGGAAGATCACAGACGGACGCCGCCGCGTCAAGCACGACGCACGTTTCATCCACACTCAGCATCGTCTCCGCCACCAGAAGATCTGCCCCCGCATTTGCAAGCGCAGCAATCTGCTCTGCATAAGCGTCATAAAGCTCTCCATAGGTCAGTTCCCCTTTTGGCTCCATCATTTTCCCTGTGGTCGTAATATCTCCCGCAATCCATCCGGAACCGGTTCCCACTGCCTGCTTAGACAGTACAACCAGACGTGTATTCAGTTCTTCCACACGGTCTTCGTAACCGAAATTTCCCAGACTGATCCGATTCGCCGCAAAAGTCGGGGCATAGACGATCTGACTCCCCGCCGCAAGATATTCCTTCTGCAGTCCGATCAAAATCTCCGCATGTTCCAAAGTCCATACTTCGGTGCTGATTCCTTTTGGCATTCCCGCTTTTGTCAGATTGGAACCAGTCGCGCCGTCCAGCAGGATCACTCCTTCGCCGGCCAGCTGTGCAAATGCTTCTTTTGTCATTTTGTCTCCTCCAGTTGCCGTTCCGTCAGGTCTGTGCATCCACTGCACAGACCGTATGAGAACATAGGTTACAGTTCAGCCAGCGGAACTGTCGGTATTGGCCGTGCTGTCCGTTTCCGCTGCGCTGTCCGTATTGGCTGCACTGTCTGTCTCCGCCGTGCTGTCGGTACTTGTGGAGCTGTCCGCAGAGTCCACAGTCATCGTATACAGATCGTAGTCGGTAACTTCCAGTCTGTTCCATGCCCTCTTTACAGAGATATCGCTTTCCTCAATCCATCCGTCCAGCAGATCACTGTACGCTTCGCTCTGCCGTTCCTGAACAATCGTTTCTTTCTGGCTGTCCGTCGCATCGCGGTCAAGCACACTGTCCATACGCACAACGTAATACGCATCCTCGCCTTCGATGACCTCCCCGTAAACCTCGCCGTCGCTCAGGGTCTCCGCCGCTTCTTTCAGCGCGTCATCCAGGTCCTCATCATCTGCTCCGAAAGTTGTCTGTGAAGACGTCAGATAGACAACGTCGGAGTCTTCCTCCGTATCCGTGGAGGACGAATCCCCGGAAGTATCCGCTGTGCTGCTGTCCTCCTGTGACGCGGCCTCCTCCGCTCTTCTCTCTTCGTTCAACTGATCATTGATCTCTGTTCTCAGATCGGCAAAAGTCACAGACGCCGGATCCTCGGACGCATTCAGGGCGTCCAGAAATCTCTGGGCGATGTCTTTTTTCTCGGCCTTCTCCTCATCGGTCAGCTCGATGGTATCCCCGTTTTCATCGGTTTCTGTTCCTTCCGTGGATACGCGCACATAACTGATTTTTGACTGCTGGGCTTCCTCATCGCTGACTTCCGTATCCACATCCGCAATCATCGGATCGTGCATTTTCAGCTGAATCGCATAGACTTCGATGACATCCTGGATATCCTCCTGAGTAATTCCCAGTTTGGTCAGGGTTTCCGCATCGTTGCTCTCCATGAATGATGCCGCCGCTTCCTGCGCTCCGGTTATCTCTTCCTCTGTCAGAGCAACCTCATACTCCGATGCATGCTGTCTCATCAGAAACGCCTGCTCAATGGACGTCAGCGCATCTGCCTTCAGATTCTCGCCCACCGTAGGGCTGTCTTCGTCGCTTGTGTCGGAAAGGGCGTCAAAAGACAGGGAATACTCCTGCCCGAACATGGAACTCATGGTCTGATAATAATTGACCATCGTCGCCTGCTGATAGCGCAGCATAAAGTTTGCCTTTCCAAGATTTATTTCTTCGTCATTGATCACCAGAGCTGTCTGGGTTCCGTCTACCACCGTGCTGTCCCCTCCGCATCCGGAAAGTCCGGTCACAGCTATCGCGGCGGTAAGAAGACTGCAGACAACTTTTGCACTTGTTCTTTTCATTTTGTTTCTTTACCTCCGGTACCGCTTTTCTGCGGTGTTTTTTCGTTTTTTCATGTTCCTGGCATGATATCGAACCAATTATACCTTTTTTTTTCTGGGAGGGCAACTTTTTTCACAAATTCTTCAATTTATTTGGACGAAACCGGGTGCCCCGGCTGTGTGCGTACGGCGGGGCGCCCGGTTTCTGGTAGTGGCGGCGTAGGGGCTCAGGTTTTGTCGTTGCCGGGCTGGGCGGCGAGGGCGCGGAGGGATTCGGCGACTTGTTTTGTGCGTTCCAGGTAGCTGATTTTTTCTTTTGCGTTCTTCTTTTTCGGGCGGTAGAGGAAGATGGCGGGGCGGTCGGGCCTGAAGGTGAGTTCTCCGGGGTAGGCGTCGAGGACGCCGGGAATGCCGGCCACGTCGATGCGGGCGCGGTCGTGCATGGTGATCCGGATGGTATCCTCCTGCTGCTTGATCTCGGTGATCCAGGCTTTGTGTGCGGTGGCTTTGAGGCTGGCCACTGCAAGGAGATTCTGCACGGTTTTCGGCGGCTCTCCGAAGCGGTCCATCAGCTCCTCCAGCATGTCTTCATATTCTTCATCGTTTTCGATAGCGGCAATTCGTTTATAGGTGTCAAACTTCAGGGATTCGTTGCTGATATAGCTGTCGGGAAGATAGGCGTCAATACTCATATCTATGGTGGTCTCATAATCCTCGGCCACTTCGATGCCTTTGGCTTCCTGCACAGCCTCGCTGAGCATTTTGCAGTAAAGGTCATACCCTACGGATTCCATGTGTCCGGACTGTTCCGCCCCCAGCAGATTTCCTGCTCCGCGGATCTCCAGGTCGCGCATTGCTATTTTGAAGCCGCTGCCCAGTTCCGTGAATTCACGGATTGCATGAAGCCGCTTTTCTGCCACTTCCCGCAGCATTTTGTTTCTCCGGTACATAAGAAATGCGTAGGACGTCCGGTTAGAACGTCCCACACGCCCTCTCAGCTGGTACAGCTGAGACAGGCCCATCTGGTCCGCGTCGTGGATAATCATTGTGTTCACATTGGAGATATCCATACCGGTCTCAATGATCGTCGTGGATACCAGAACGTCAATCTCCCCGTTGATGAATCCGTACATGATCTTTTCCAGCTCCCGCTCTTTCATCTGTCCGTGGGCAAAAGCCACATTGGCCTCCGGCACCAGCTTTGCGATCATGTTGGTCATCTCCGCAATGGTCTGCACCCGGTTGTAGACATAGTAGACCTGTCCGCCGCGGGCAAGTTCCCGGTTGATGGCTTCCCGGACCATCTCTTCATTGTATTCGCACACAAACGTCTGAATCGGGATTCTTTCTCCGGGCGCCTCCTCGAGAATACTCATATCGCGGATTCCGATCAGACTCATATGCATCGTCCTTGGAATCGGGGTAGCGGTGAGGGTAAGCACGTCTACCGTCTCTTTCATCTGCTTGATTTTTTCTTTGTGCGTCACGCCGAAACGCTGTTCCTCGTCGATAATCAGCAGTCCCAGGTCCTTGAACGCCACATCCTTGGACAGGACGCGGTGGGTGCCGATCACAATGTCCACCAGCCCCTTTTTCAGATCCGTCAGGGTCTTTTTCTGCTGGGCAGCGGTCCGGAATCTGCACAGCAGATCCACACGCACCGGAAAATCTTTCATCCGCTCCACGAAGGTGTTGTAATGCTGCTGGGCAAGGATTGTCGTGGGCACCAGATAAACCACCTGCTTATTCTCCTGCACCGCCTTGAACGCCGCGCGGATCGCCACCTCGGTCTTGCCGAATCCCACGTCGCCGCAGATCAGACGGTCCATGATTTTGTGACTCTCCATGTCCTTTTTTGTCGCCTCGATGGCTTCCAGCTGGTCTTCCGTCTCCTCGAACGGAAACATCTCCTCAAACTCCTTCTGCCAGACCGTATCCGGTCCGTACTGGTAACCGTCGGTCGCCTGCCGCGCCGCATACAGCTTCACCAGATCCCTGGCAATATTTTTCACCGCGCCCCGCACTCTGGTCTTTGTCCTGGTCCACTCCTGTCCGCCCAGGCGGTTCAGCTTCGGAAGCTTTGCAGCGTCTGACGACGCATATTTCTGAAGCACATCCAGCTGCGTCGCCAGCACATACAGATTGCTTCCGCCGGCATATTCAATTTTGACGTAATCCTTCATCACATGGTCTACTTCAATTTTCTCAATGCCCCGGTAGATTCCCAGGCCGTGGTTCTCGTGTACCACGTAATCCCCCACGGAGAGCTCCGAAAAATTCTGAATCTTCTGGCCGGAATACTGGGACTTTTTCCGCGTCTTTTTCCGTTCTTTTCCGAAAATGTCCGACTCTGTGATCAGAACAAATTTCTGCATCGGGTATTCAAATCCCCGGCGGACATTTCCATGAATCAGCATGATCTCGCCGGGTCTCAGGATCCGGTCCGGATCTTCGCTGTAAAATGCCGGCAGTTCTTCGTCCTGCAGATCCTGGGCCATCCGCTGTGCCCTGGTCCGGGACGGACATACAAGGATCATCTGATACCCTGCATGCTTCCAGGATTTCAGATCCTTGACCAGAACCGGAAACTGATTGTTGTACGGATTTACGGATTTTACTGTGACCGAATATTCCCCTGTAATCTTCCAGTCGTTTTTCCGCAGATCCATCAGGCTCATCCCCACACAGTTTCTGCGGTTCAGTCTCGCGCACAGCGTGCCGGTATCGTCGATCCTGTCCGCCTGTCCGGGCAGCAGATAGCCCTTCTCCAGCCGATGGGACATACTTTCCCGGAACTCTGCGGTCAGCAGATCGGCACACTCCAGAATCCGGTTAGGCTCATCGAGAAAGATCCTGGTATCCCCCGGAAAATAGTCGAGAAACGACACGGTATCCGGGTAAAAGTAGGTCAGATACTGCTCCGCGCCTGTAAAATCCAGCCCGCTGTCCAGAAGAGAACAGATATCCTTTGCGTTCTGCGCTACTCTGGCCCCCTCCTCGGTGAGCATCTGCTCCCGGAAATACTTCTTCTGGCGCTCGGCCTCTTTCCCGATTGCCTTCTTTCCCCGTTCCATCGCCTTTTCGGTGAGAAGCATCTCCGTCGCAGGATAAAGCGTCACTTCTTCCAGATTCTCTATGGACCGCTGGCTCTCCACATCGAAACTGCGGATGGAATCGATTTCATCCCCCCACAATTCGATACGCCACGGATTCTCCTCTGTCAGCGGAAAGATGTCGAGGATACCGCCGCGGATGGAAAACTGGCCGCAGCTTTCCACCTGCGCTTCTCTCTCATAGCCCAGGCGTACCAGCTCCCTTTTCATTTTTTCCAGATCCAGTTCGCTGTCATTTCTCAGATGAATACAGTGATCCAGAAATGTCTCCAGCGGAAGAAGCTTATCCATACAGCCGCCGACGCTGGTTACTACGGTAAGACGCTTTCTCTCCAGGATGGCCTGAATCACGCGGATTCTCTCTCTGGTCAGAAGATTTCCGCTGATATCCGCCTGATAGAAAATCAGATCTTTGGCAGGATAATACAGAACCTCCGGATCATACAGGCGAAAATCCTCGTACAGTTCTCTTGCCTTCCGTTCATTCTCCGCAATCAACAGACGAAACGGCACATCCTGGGAAAGTCCCGCCGCAAGATGTGCTTTCTGCGAATCCAGGGCTCCGGTCACAGACACGATTCCCCGATTGGTTTTCAGCTGACGGATCAGGTCATCAAAGCGGCCGATCCGCTCCAACGGTTCCAACAACGCCTTCATCAGAATTACCTTTCTACCTTCCGGTTATATTCGTTCATCGCCGCATCCGTCTCATCGCTGAGCATCAGTTCCAGCGCCTTTGCCGCATGGGAGATGGCTTCATCCACTTTCGCCCGCTCCTCTCTGGAAAACGGGCTGAGCACATAGTCTGCAAGATCCCATTCCTTCGGCTTTTCTCCGACACCGATTTTGATTCTCTGGAATCTGTCCGTGCCAAGGTTTGCAATGATGTTCTTGATTCCGTTATGCCCTCCGGCACTTCCCTTCTTGCGGATGCGGATCTGCCCCGGTTCCAGACTGATATCGTCATAGACGACGATCAGCTCCTGCTCCGGATCGATCTTATAATAGTTTACCAGCTCCCGCACCGACTCTCCGCTCAGGTTCATGTATGTCATCGGTTTTGCCAGAATTACCTTATGGCCCGCGATCATCCCTTTTCCATACATTGCCTTATGGCCGAGCCCGGAAGACGGGATATTGTACTCGTCCACAAGATAGTCAATGGCGTCAAATCCCACATTGTGCTTTGTTCCCTCATATTTTCTTGTGGGATTTCCCAATCCTACTATAATATACATCTTTTCCTCCAGAAATATGTTGGCAGAAAAAGCCGCCGCAAAAAAAGCTTTGCGGCGGCTCTCACAATCAGTTAAAATACACAAGATCAACGTCCGGACGTTTGGCGGATTTGATATCCTTTGCAATCAGCACCGGTCCCTCGCCCTCATACTGCGGCATATATTTCCAGTCCACCTGGGCGGTTACCTCCACCCACTGCCCCATCAGCAGCGACTTGGCTTTCGGAAACTCGCAGATATAGCCAATGAACGTGGTGTCATCCGCGCAGCAGGTCATCGCCATGCGTCCCGGCACAAAGAACTCCGCCTTCGCATCTTCACTTTTCAGCACTCTGCCCTTGAAACGGACAGTTTTTCCACGATACCGCTCCGGATGATCCTCCATATCCACATAAAAGATACCGTAATCCGCGTCTTCAATATCGATGATATCCGCATCCAGATCGTAGGGCATGGAATCCTCGAAAATGTTGCTGATCTCGCCCTCCTCATTCTCAAACAGAACATCGCAGGCCGGATTTACCACCTTGATGCTGCGGCGGAAGGACGGCAGCGGATCTTCCGGACGGCAGCGATTGAACATAACCATGTCCACATGCTGAATCATTTCCATAAAAATAGATTTCAGGTTCAGATTCTGCATATAGATCTGGAAACAGCTGGCATCCACCGTCACAATCTCCTGGACGATGCCCCAACCTCTGGGCATCTCCATCTCCTCCAGCTTCTTTACGCTCCAGAGCGGATTATACTCCAGAATCACACGCTCCGGACGATACTTGCGTTTCAGCTTTTTCAGATATTCCACAGTAAACTGCTCCTGGTTTTCCACCACCTCAAGCACGGTATTGTACTTCAGAAGCTCTTTCTCGTCATACTCTACTTCGCCTTCCTCCGTCGTAATCAGAAGCGTCGGCTCGTCAATCTGAAAATATTCCTGAGCAACCGTGAAATTGATGAAAGTGGTCTTGCCGCTTTCCAGAAACCCGGTGATCAGGTAAATTGGAATTTCGATTTCGTCTTCTCCCATACTTTACTCCTTTTCTGCAGCGACTCAGGCGTCTGAACCGCTGTTCTTCGCAACAGTTCAGCTGGCTCTGAACTGTTACTTCTTTCCATTACAGCGAAAACAGTTCCGCCAGCTTCTCCTCATTCAGCTTGGAACCGATCACGCAGATACGTCCCGTATATTCCGGAGCGCCCTCGCGGATCTCGTACTCTTCCGGCACCATATCAAAATAAATCCAGTGTCCGTCCTTGCCGGAAACCATTCCCTTGGCGCGCAGAACAACACCGTATTCCTGGTTTTCGGAAAGCTCCTTCAGGATTTTCTCCATCTCATCCTGTGTAAACGCCTTGACCGTCTCCTTGCCCCAGCTGGTGAATACTTCGTCCGCGTGATGATGGTGGTGATCATGGCCGCAGCAGCATTCGCCGTCATGGTCATGGTGATGATGCTCGTGGCCGTGGCAGCACTCGCCGTCGTGGTCGTGCTCATGGTCATGGCAGCATTCGCCGTCGTGATCGTGGTGGTGCTCATGGTCGTGGCAGCATTCGCCGTCGTGATCGTGGTGATGCTCGTGGTCGTGGCAGCATTCGCCGTCGTGGTCGTGGTGATGCTCATGATGATGCTCCTCTTCCGGCTCATCCAGGCGGATAATCGCCCCTTCCATTGTATCAAGAACCTTCTTGCCGCCCAGCTCTTCCACAGGAGTCGTGATGATTGTCGCCGACGGATTCAGACCGCGGAGCAACTCCACTGCCGCCTCGATTTTTTCCGGCGTCGCTTTGTCCGTATCGGTACGGCTCAGAATAATGGTTCCCGCGCTTTCCACCTGATTCTCAAAGAACTCGCCGAAATTGCGAAGATACATTTTGCATTTATTCACATCCACAACCGTCGTCGCAGAGTTCAGGGCAACGCCCGCCTCTTTCTCCACATCGTTGACCGCTTTGATCACATCTGACAGCTTGCCTACGCCCGACGGCTCAATAATGATCCGGTCCGGATGATATTTGGTAATCACTTCCGTAAGGGCTTTGCCGAAATCTCCCACCAGAGAACAGCAGATGCAGCCGGAATTCATCTCACGAATTTCGATTCCCGCATCTTTCAGAAATCCTCCGTCGATTCCGATTTCACCAAATTCATTTTCGATCAGAACTACCTGCTGACCCTTCAGCGCGTCCATCAGCAGCTTTTTGATCAGCGTCGTCTTTCCGGCGCCCAGAAAACCGGAAATAATGTCTATTCTCGTCATTTTACTCAACCTCTTTCCAAATTGAAATTCCTGTCTGCATTGTCACCAAAAGGGACGAAGGTAAGACCTCCGCCCCGGATACTGCTTATTATAGCAACCATATAACAAAAAAGCAAGAGAAAAAAGCGGCCGGAGCCAGATGCCCATGCACTTTACTTTCATACGGTCTGTGCAGTGAATGCACAGTTCTGACGGAACGGCAGCGGAGCCGGGACAGCGCGCCGCGTTTGCGGCTGGCTATCCCGGCTCCTGTTTGTAAGATCGGATCAGACGTTTCCGACTCTATTCTCCTATTGCATTGCCGGTATAAAGCTGATAGTAGCGCCCTTTCTGCTCGATCAGCTGATCGTGGGTTCCCCGCTCGATGATCCGGCCCTGCTCCAGAACCATAATACAATCCGCATTGCGCACAGTGGACAGACGGTGGGCGATGACGAAACTCGTCCGTCCGCTCATCAGTTTGTCCATGCCGTCCTGAACAATGCGCTCTGTTCTCGTATCGATGGAACTGGTGGCCTCGTCCAGAATCAGAACCGGCGGATCCGCAATCGCTGCCCGGGCAATCGCAAGCAGCTGTCTCTGGCCCTGGCTCAGGTTCGCGCCGTCCCCATGCAGCACTGTGTCATAACCGTCGGGAAGACGCCGGATAAAACCGTCTGCGTTGGCAAGCTTCGCCGCCGCAACCACTTCCTCATCGGTGGCGTCCAGCTTTCCGAAGCGTATGTTCTCCGCTACCGTTCCGGTAAACAGATGGGTGTCCTGAAGCACGATGCCCAGAGAATGTCTCAGGTCGTCCTTACAGATCTTTCCGATATTGATGCCGTCATACCGGATTTTTCCTTCCTGAATATCATAGAACCGGTTGATCAGATTTGTGATCGTCGTCTTTCCCGCACCGGTAGAACCTACAAACGCAATCTTCTGTCCCGGCTTTGCGTAGAGCGAAACGTCATGAAGCACAATCTTTTTCGGATCATACCCAAAGTTGACGTTTTCAAAGACAACCTCGCCTTTCATATCAATATAATCCACCGAACCGTCCGCCTGATGGGTATGTTTCCACGCCCAATGGCCGGTACGCTTCTCGGATTCCACCAGTTTTCCGTCCTTTTCCGTCGCATTGACCAGAGTCACGTAGCCATTGTCCTCCTCCGGTTCTTCATCAAGAAGACGGAACACACGCTCTGCTCCCGCCAGCGCCATAACGATGGCGTTCAGCTGCTGACTGACCTGGTTGATCGGCATGTTAAAGCTTTTGTTGAAGGTCAGAAAGCTGGCCAGACTGCCGAGCGTCAGACCTGTAAAGCCGCTCAGAGCCAGCGCTCCGCCGACAATGGCGCAGAGCACATAGCTGATATTTCCCATCTGCGCATTGACCGGTCCGAGAATATTGGCAAAGGTGTTTGCACGATCCGCACTCTCAAACAGACGGTCGTTCAGCTTCCGGAAGTCTTCAATGCTTTCTTCCTCATGGCAGAATACTTTGACAACCTTCTGGCCGTCCATCATCTCCTCGATGAATCCATTGACGGTACCGAGATTTCTCTGCTGCTCAATAAAGTATTTTCCGCTTCGCCCCGCGATGGATTTTGTCGCGAAAAGCATCAGGGTTACCATGACCAGGGTCAGAACCGTAAGCGGAATGCTGAGAATCACCATGCTGACAAACACACTGACAATCGTTATCAGACTGTTGACGATCTGCGGAATACTCTGGCTGATCATCTGGCGAAGCGTATCGATATCGTTCGTATAGATTGACATGATGTCGCCGTGTGCGTGGGTGTCGAAATACCGGATCGGAAGTTTTTCCATATGGGCAAACATATCGTTTCGGAAGGCACGCATGGTTCCCTGGGTTACATAAATCATGATCCTGTTATAGGAAAACGTAGCCGCTACTCCGAGCAGATAAAATCCGGCCACCCGCAGGATCGCCATCGCCAGCGGTCCGAAATCCGGATTGTCCTGGCCAAGCATCGGCATGATATAATCGTCGATCAGTGTCTGCATGAACATGGTTCCCTGCACATTGGCAAGTACGCTGACAAAAATCAGCACAATAACAATGATCCACTGAATCAGATACTGTTTCGTCACATAATTCATTAGCCGCCGGAAAATCGCCATCGGATTTTTTACCTGGGATTTCACCCCGGCAGGCGCTCTGTTTGGTCCTGGCATTATTCTTCACCTGCCTTTTCATCAAAATCTCCGCCGCCCTGGGTCTGAGATTCGTAAACCTCACGGTAAATCTCATTGTTCTGCAGCAGATACTCTGGCGTATCGAAAGCGTCCACGACGCCTTCATTCATGACAATTACCCGGTCCGCGTGTTCCACGCTGGAAATACGCTGGGCGATGATCAGCTTCGTCGTATTGGGAATCTCCTCGGCGAAGGCTTTTCTGATTTTCGCATCTGTCGCTGTATCCACAGCGCTGGTACTGTCGTCAAGAATCAGGATTTTCGGCTTTTTCAGAAGCGCGCGGGCAATACACAGCCTCTGCTTCTGACCGCCGGAAACGTTGCTTCCGCCCTGCTCAATATGCGTGTTATAGCCATCCGGCATTTTTTCGATAAATTCATCTGCACAGGCAAGCCGACAGGCATGACGGCATTCCTCCTCCGTCGCGTTTTTGTCGCCCCAGCGAAGGTTGTCCAGAATACTTCCGGAAAACAGCACGTTTTTCTGAAGCACCACGGCCACCTGATTTCTCAGCACTTCCATATCGTAGCTTCTGACGTCGTTTCCTCCTACCCGGATGCTTCCGTCCGTCACATCGTAAAGACGGCTGATCAGGTTGACCAGACTGGTCTTCGCACTTCCCGTTCCGCCGATAATACCGATGGTCTCACCGGAGCGAATGGAAAGATTGATGTCCCGGAGCACCGGTTCCTGTCCCTCTTTTTTATAAGCAAACGATACGTGATCGAAAACAATGCTTCCGTCAGGAACCTCCATAATCGGATGCTCCGGATTGGAGAGATCGCTTTTCTCGTTAAGCACTTCTGTGATACGCCGCGCACTCGCGATACTCATCGTGACCATGACAAAGACCATCGACAGCATCATCAGACTCATCAGAATATTCATGCAGTAAGCCAGAAGGCTCATCAGCTCTCCCGTTGTCATCGAGGTTCCGACAATCATCTTCGCTCCCAGCCAGCTGATCAGAAGAATACAGCCGTAAACCGTAAACTGCATCAGCGGGGCATTGTAGCTGAGGTTTTTCTCCGCCTTTACGAAGATTTTGTAAATGTTCTGGCTCGCTTTGTGGAACTTGTCCGTCTCATAATTCTCACGTACATAAGCCTTTACCACGCGGATCGCAGACACGTTCTCCTGTACGGATGCATTCAGGTCATCGTACTTTGGAAACGCCTGCTGGAAATATTTGGTCGCATTGTTCATGATCAGAAACAGGCAGATGCCAAGGATCACAACCGCAACCAAATAAATGCTGGCAAGTCTGGAATTGATTGTAAACGCCATCACCATCGCGCAGATCATGCTGGACGGAGCTCTCATGCACATCCGGAGCAGCATCTGATAGGCGTTCTGGAGGTTTGTCACATCCGTGGTCAGTCGGGTGACAAGACCTGCGGTGCTGAACTTGTCAATATTCGAGAAAGAATAACTCTGAATATTGATAAACATTGCCTCCCGGAGATTTCGCGCAAATCCCGTGGACGCCCTGGCGCCGAACTTTCCTCCCATCATTCCTGAAAACAGACCTATGGCGGCAGCCACAACCATCAGGGCTCCCACCTGATAGATATGCTGCATATTGCCCGCCTCAACACCGTCATCAATGATGGATGACATCAGCAGCGGAATGACCGTCTCCATGATTACTTCCAGAATCATGAAAATCGGCGTCAGGATGGAGACGGTTTTGAACTCTTTTACCTGTGCCCCCAGGGTCTTTAACATATGTACTTCTCTCCTTTCCTTTTTCCCGTATAAGCCACACAGAACAACCTGCGGTTGTTCTGTGTGGCTTATACGGGAAATTAGTTCTTCATAAAACTATGGTACCATTCAAATTTTTTATTGTAAAGGATTTTTTCGTAACAGTTCAGCCCGCTGAACTGTTACGGCATCCGGCCATTGAAAATTGCTTCGCCTCATGATTGACTTGCCGCGGACAACTCTTTATAATGAGAGAAAACGAAACGCAGAAAGGAATTATACTGTGAAATCAGATCTGAAACGGGGACTGTCCGGCAGCACTTTAAAGCTGATCGCACTGTCCTCCATGCTCATAGACCACACCGGCGCCATCGTTGTCCTCCGGATGATCCGAAACCGGGGAGGCACCACTGCCATGACTGCAGAAGCCTACCAGGCGTTTATGTCGGAGTATTCCTGGCTGGTTACCCTTTACGACCTGATGCGTCTGGTCGGGCGGCTGGCATTTCCGCTGTTCTGCCTCCTTCTGGTGGAAGGCTTTCTCCATACCCGTCACCTGGGCCGCTACCTGAGAAATCTGGGTCTGTTCGCGCTGCTCTCGGAGCCCTGCTTTGACCTGGCGCTGAACGGCACCTGGCTGGAATTCACATCGCAGAATGTGTTCTTCACCCTGTTTCTCGGCCTTCTGACTCTGACCGGAATCCGATGGGTCGAACAGCGCTTTGGAAATCTGCACTATGCCGCCGCGTGGCTGCTGAAAGCACTGGTAACCGCCGCCGGCTGTCTGCTGGCTTTTCTTCTGCGGACCGATTACGCCGCCTGCGGAGTTCTCTGCATCGGCCTGATGTATATGCTGCGTTCCCACCGGGTACGGGCGTTTGCCGCGGGATGTATCCCGCTGCTCCTCCTGTCATCCTCACAGCTGTTCTCTTACTTCGCGCTGCCTCTGGTCGGAAAGTACAACGGAACACGGGGAATTTCCCTGAAGTACGTATTCTACGCCTTTTACCCGGTACACCTGCTGCTGCTCGGATTTGTGGCACAGATTCCGGGACTGTAAAACGAAACTGTTATCTCACTTTATACTATAAACAGAAAGGACTCACTGCTATGAACAACACACAAACCCGTTCTTCCGATTCCAGAAAAAAAATATCCGGAAGTACAATCAAAATCATTGCAATTATCACCATGCTCATCGGTATCGCCGCGAGCGCGATTCTTGACCGTATGCTGATGAAAAACGGTCTGGCAGACGTGGCAAACAACACGGAAGCCTATCAAGCGTTCATGGAGAGCAACGGCACTCTGTTTATTGCGGATTTTGTCATGCAGCTGATCGGCGGCCTGGCACTTCCCCTGTTCTGTTTTCTTCTCACAGAAGGTTTCATGCACACCAGCAGCCTGAAAAAATATGCCATCGGGCTGGCCGTTGTCGCCGTGGTTTCCGAGGTTCCTTTTGATCTCGTCTACAGCGGCAGCGTATGGAATCCCTACCGTCAGAATCCTGTGTTTTCTCTGCTGATCGGACTCGGCATTCTGGTTCTGATGGAAAAGGCGGAGGTATCTCTGGCACAGTCTTCCCCCTGGAAGCTGAGCAGCAGCAAGCTGCTGATCGCCGTCGCCGCCTGCGTGATCTCCGTGGTTCTGAATGTTGATTCCGGAATTTTCGCCGCGTTGATGATCCTTGTTTTATACATGTTCCGGAATCGCCAGGTATTCGGTATGGCGCTGGCCTGCTTTCTGACGTCCATGACCTCGCAGCTTTTCGGTTTTATTACCTTTCTTGACATCCTTCCGGTTCTGTTCTACAACGGAGAGCGGGGCATCCGGAAGAAGTACATCTTCTATGCAGTCTACCCGGCAGCTCTGATTCTCTTTTATCTTATCGTCCTGCTGGCCGGTCTGGGAGATGTCTCACTGACATAACCGGAAAAATTCTGCCGTTCCCACAACGGTTCCGCCGGATGAACTGCCGCGGCATTTTCCGAAAAAAATCAGACAGAGCCGACAGCGAAAACGCTGGGGTTCTGTCTGATTTTCTGTTACAGTTCTTAAAACGTAAAGACTGCCACTCCGAACGCCGGCAAATCATAGGCAATCCGGTACGGCTGGCCGTCGCACTCGCCCTTCTTACTCCGGTACACCTTCGGCCGACCTATGGAACTTCCGCCGTATTTTTCATCCTCACTGTCGAGAATCAGACGGTACTGTTTCAGTTTCGGCACGCCGCACATATAATCCGGCCGCGCCACCGGCGTGAAATTGCATACAAAAAGAAGATTATTCCGCCCGGTCGGCGACCAGCGGATAAAGCTGAAAATACTGCGGTCGCCATCGTTTGCATTGACCCACTGGAACCCTTCGTATCCCTTATCGTTTGCATAAAGCGCCGGATATTTCGTGTACATATGAAGCAGATCACTGACAAACTCCTGAAGATGCCTGTGACTGTCCTCCTCCAGCAGATACCAGTCCAGTTCTCTCTCCTCACTCCACTCTCTCAGCTGTCCGAATTCCTGTCCCATAAACAGAAGTTTCTTACCCGGATGGCCGAACATAAACGCATAGCCGGCTTTCAGATTCTTGAATTTTTCCTCCGGCTCTCCCGGCATCTTATTGATCATCGAGCATTTCAGATGCACGACCTCATCATGGGAGAGCACGAGAATGTAATTCTCGGAGAACGCATACGTCATGGCGAAAGTCATCTTGTTGTGATTATATTTTCTGAAATACGGATCCAGCTTCATGTAATCCAGGAAGTCATGCATCCATCCCATATTCCATTTCATGGAGAAACCTAAGCCCCCATCTTCCACGTTTCCGGTTACCTTCGGCCAGGCGGTAGATTCCTCGGCGATCATCACCGCGCCCTTGTTTCTTCCCAGAACCAGAGAATTCAGATGTTTGAAAAACTCAATCGCTTCCAGATTCTGGTTGCCGCCGTATTTATTTGCAACCCACTCTCCGTCCCGTTTCCCGTAATCCAGATAAAGCATGGAAGCCACCGCGTCCACCCGGAGACCGTCCACATGGTATTCCTCGATCCAGTACAGCGCGTTGGCCAGCATGAAGTTCTTGACCTCGTTCATGCCGTAATTGAAAATCTTTGTTCCCCAGTCAGGATGCTCTCCCTGGCGGGGATCTGCGTATTCGTACAGCGGCTCGCCGTCAAAATCCGCCAGTCCATGGGCGTCCCGCGGAAAGTGTGCCGGTACCCAGTCGAGGATCACTCCGATCTTGTTTTTGTGCAGATAATCTACCAGATATTTAAATTCTTTCGGAGTGCCGTACCGCGAAGTCGGCGCATAATACCCTGTCACCTGATAGCCCCAGGAACCGTCGAAGGGATGCTCTGCGATTCCCATCAGTTCCACATGGGTATATCCCATTTTTTTTACATAATCCACAATAGCGTGGGCAAACTGAACGTAATTGTAAAAGCCTTCCGGATTGGCCTCCGACCACGGATGCTTCATCCAGGAACCGGGATGAACCTCGTAGATCGTCATCGCCGAGGTTTTCGGGTCAAAATTTTTCCGGTTTTCCATCCACCGGTCGTCTCCCCATTTATAGCCGTCGATACGGGCAACCTTCGACGCCGTCCCCGGACGCTTTTCCGCTGCGAACGCATAGGGATCCGCCTTAAACAGCAGTCGGCCGTCCCTGGCCTTGATACAGTATTTATACAGCACACCCTCGGTCACTCCCGGAATAAACAGTTCGTATACGCCGTCATTTCCCGTCAGCTCCATCCGATGGACGCCGGGAGTCCAGTTATTAAAGTCACCCACAACCGAAACCTCCTGTGCATGCGGCGCCCACACAGTAAACCAGGTACCCGCCTTTCCGTCCACACGGTCCGGATGAGCTCCCATCTTCCAGAAAATTTCATAGTGAGTTGCCTGACCGAACAGATACTGATCCAGATCGGAAAACCGCGGTTTTTTTTCCTTCACTTCCGGTTTTTCCGATGCTTTTCCTCCTTCGGTACGTTTTCTCCGTGTCGTCTTCTTTTTTGTTTCTCCCATAATATAATCCTCTCTCCTTCTTCCCCTGAACGGTTACCGCATCCGGCCATTGAAAATCGCTTCGCAATGGACCGGATGCCCACAGGCGCTATGCTTTTATACGTCAGGCTGCAGCATTCAGGCGCGTTCCAGAAGAACACAGCCGCAGGCCGGAATCGTCACGGTCACCCTGCCGTTTTCCGGCAGATATTCTTCCCCTGTACGTATTTCCGTATAGGTACTGTTCTGATCCACCGGAATCTGAATCTGTGCGTCCTGGTCGTCATTGTTTACGGCAACCAGAAGATAATCCGAATCACTGCTGCGGCAGAACGCATACTGCCGGTTGGTCAGAACCAGCTCCCGATAGGATCCCTCCACACAGGCAGGATGTTTTTTCCTGATTTCCGATAATTCCCGGATCCACTCTTCCAGCTCCGGGTGGGGAGAATCCTTCTTCAGTTCCTTCAGATTCAGGGCAGGGCGAAGAGGCGCGTCGTTTCCTCCCTCTTTCTTTCCGCTGATTCCGAACTCGGAACCGTAATATACCGACGGTATGCCGGGAAGAAAATACAGAAGCGCATGAACCGGAATCAGATACGCTTCCCTGTTCAGCTTTGACGCGATCCGGTCCACATCATGATTGTCCACAAAGCTGTAGAGCTTCATCCCCCGGTAAATTCCGCCGTTCTCGTCGAACTCTCTTCGGATGGTATGTGCAATCTCAAAATAATTATTGTCATTGTGCCCGGAATAAAGACCTTTATGCAGCTCATAATTTGTCACGCTGTGCAGGAGCCTTTTCCCGTCCTGAATATAGCGGCTGTAGTCCCCGTGAATCACTTCGCCCATCAGCCAGAAATCCTTCTTCTTTTCCTCTGTGGCCGCCCGCATCTGTTCCATGAATCCAAAGTCAAGGCAGTCCGCGCAGTCCAGCCGTATTCCGTCGATGTCAAATTCGTCAATCCAGAAACGTATCACATCCAGAAGATAATCGCGAACCTCCTGATTCTGCAGGTTCAGATTCACCAGTTCAAAGCAGTTTCTCCATGCCTCATAGGAAAATCCGTCATTATACCACGTATTGCCTCCAAACCAGATTCCTTTGTACCATCCGCAGTAACGGGATCCTTCTCTCTTTTCCTGAATATCACGGAACGCAAAAAATTCTCTGCCCGTGTGATTGAACACTCCGTCCACTACGATCTTTACGCCCAGTTCATGGGCATGGGCGACAAATGCCTTGAAATCTTCATTGTCTCCCAGACGGCGATCAACGGTCCGGTAATCTCTCGTATCGTAGCCGTGGGTGGTCGACTCGAACAGCGGGCCGATATAAATCGCCCGAAATCCCAGATCCGCCGCGTGCTCCAGCCATTCATTCAGAATATCAAAGCGATGTGTAACCTCTTCCTGCTCATTTCTTGCAGGTGCGCCGCAAAGTCCCAGCGGATAAATGTGATAAAATTCTGCTGCCTCGTACCATGGTGTCATGTTGTAAAACCTCCCAGTCATATATTTTGGTGCCATTGTCTTTTTCAGGAATAAATTCCATACATAAACTGATGCACGATCCCGTAGACCTCCTGATCCGTGATCGTGAGCTGCGACAGATCATCCATATCCCGTGCGACCATCATCAGATAATAATTCAGCATTCCCGAAAATCCCACCGCAAACTGCTTCTGCCGTCCGTGCATGTTTCCCAGCTCATGGCTTGCATTTTCAAAAAGATCCACAAACATCTGATAATATTTCTCGATCAGGGGATACACGGTCTGAAAGCCTTCACTTTTTCTTCCGGAATAAAACAGCGCAAGCATCAGAAGATAAAACCGCGGCTCCTCAGATGCAGCGTTGAAAAAAATCCGCGCCGCACGATACAGCTTATCCGGAATCTTCCCCGGCGACTCTTTCAGCGATTCCATCTGCTCTTCCAGCTTTGAAAAATGCTCTTCCAGAACGCAGGACAACAGCCCCTGCTTGCTTCCGAAATAATAATACAGCGTAGGCTTTGTCACTCCCGCAGAATCCACAATCTGCTGGACGCCTACCGCATCATATCCTTTTTCATAGAACAGCGTAAGCGCGCTGTCCAGGATTGCCTGTCTGTTATCCATTTCATGTCTCCCTGTCGTCTGCTTTTCGTATATTATACCAATCGGTATAGAAGAAGTCAATAAAGATTTTATGATAAATCGTTGTTTTTTATGCGAATTTCATAAAATTTTGGACAAATTCCCGCAGCCATTCTGCTGACAGAGGCAGAAGTACACATTAATCCTTTCCGCCAGAGACAGAAGTGCAGATTCAGAGACAAAAAAAGCGTCCGAAAACACCTTCTTCGCCGTCCGGTCCGGATCCGCCATACCGGCAGAATCCACATCCGGAGTATCTGCGAAAAGATGTCTTTTCAGACGCTTCTGTTCCATTTCGTTATATATGTGTAACAGTTCAGCCCGCTGAACTGTTACACATATTTTTCTGCTGCTGCCGCACGGTCATTCCTGAAGGAATACCTCTGCATACTGTACGCCAAAGAGATTTGCCTCGTCATGGCTGTTCATATAGATGTCCACATGTCCGTAAGGCGTTCCTCTGTCTTCCACAGTAAACACCTGACCTCCGATATTCAGCTTTGTGCCGAAAGGCAGTCCTGCGATCGCCACGGTACGGCCCTGCGTCGGCTCTGTTCCCGAGGCAGTGGGACCTCCCGACCATTTGCCGCAGCAGATTTCACAGTTGCAGTAAGCGGTCAGCTTGAATTTTCCCAGATAGCTGCCGCCTGGCTGCACATAATTCTCGCCGCTGTTGATGGTAATCGCACCCGGATCCTCCTGGATCACACGCACTGCGTATCCGGTGGAACGACTGTAATTATAGTCGGAGACAATAATACCCGTCGTCGAACTGCTGGCATGAATCACTTTTCCGTCGCCCATATAGATCATCACATGATAGATATAACCGTTGTCTCTCTGATAGAACACCAGGTCGCCCGGCCGTGCCTCTTCCAGAGAGATTTTCTCCCCTGCATTAGCCTGTTCCCTGGAAGTACGGGGAAGTGTATAACCAAAATTCGCAAAGATCTGCTGTACAAATCCGGAACAGTCCGCCCCATTGATCAGGCTGGTGCCTCCCCACACATACGGATTTCCCAGAAACTGCTGCGCGTACGTCAGGACAGAATTGCGAAACGCACTTGTGGACTGCACGACTTTCACCGTATCATAGGAATAGGTGTAGGCCTCATTATCCCAGGGATCTACCAGCATTTCCCCCAGCAGATAGCTGTCCTCACCGGCCGTTTTCACTGCCTGGCCCGCCGCTTCTCCCATCAGCAGATACTGCCTGCTGACAAAACCGCGTACGTCCCCGGACTCAATAAACACCCATTCCGATTCCGGATCTGCAATGACGTAACATAAACCGTTTTTCGGAATCGTTCCGACGATCCGATAAGACGTTCCTTTTCCTTCCCGGACATTCAGATATGTATTCACCTGCACCAGAGCATACTGTTTTTCGATTGTATGAAACAGCCACGGCGTATTCTCAACACTCACTTTCGACGGCACAATCACGGTCGCCGGTGCGGACGGCTGCTGCAGCGGCTCTTCCTCCGGCGCCGGCGTGGTTTCCGGCGTCGGCGTCGCTTCCGGCGTCGGTGTTGCCTCTGGTGTTGGCGTCGCTTCCGGCGTCGGTGTTGCCTCCGGTGTTGGCGTCGCTTCCGGCGTCGGTGTTGCCTCCGGTGTTGGCGTCGCTTCCGGCGTCGGCGTTGCCTCCGGTGTTGGCGTCGCTTCTGGTGTCGGCGTTGCTTCTGGTATCGGCGTTGCTTCTGGTGTCGGCGTCGCTTCCGGTGTTGTCTCCGGTGTCGGCGTCGCTTCCGGTGTTGTCTCCGGTGTCGGCGTCGCTTCCGGTGTCGTTTCCGGCGCTGGCGTTGTCTCCGGTGCCGGTACCGCCTCCGGCGTCGACGCTGTCTCCGGCTCAGCCGTTTCCATATCAGACCCGGATGTTTCGACAGACTTCTGTTCCTCAGACACCAGGGATTTTTCCGTCTGTATTTCCTGAGAAACAACCGCATCTTTTCCAGGCGGTGCAGCAAACACAGACATCGGGGTTCCAAGCATTGCAACAAGGGCGCTGATAAAAGCGATCCGTACCAGCCTTGCCCTCTTTTCTCCCAATCTGTTCCAGTGAATCATATCTTCTTCTCCTCCGATCTTATAGATCCATTATATATAACAGTTCAGCCAGCCGAACTGTTATCGCATCCGTCCAGAAACAAAGAGTTCCGCTCGCGGAACTCTCGCGCCGACCGCAGTCGCTTTAGCGACAGATTTCTGCTTCGCGCAAGTGCGCATCCCGCGGAACGTTTTAATATAACAGGAAACACAGTTTCCTGTTATATTAAAAATCGCTTTGCGATGGGCCGGATGCGTCTTTCAGAAACAGTCGTACCGCGTTCTCTTCTGTCTTTCGGGTGACCTCCTCCGGCGACAGACGCTTGATTTCTGCAATCTGCTGTACCACCAGTGGAAGGTTCAGCGAAGAGTTTCTCCTGCCCCGATAGGGCTCCGGAGCAAGGTACGGGCTGTCCGTCTCCAGCAGAAGCCTCTCCAGAGGCGCGTACTCCACCACCTCCCGGAGCTTGCGGCCATTCTTAAATGTGATCACGCCTCCGATACCCAGATACAGTCCCATATTCAGATATTCTCTCGCCATCTCTTTCGAGTAGGAAAAGCAATGAAGAACGCCCCCGATCTCTCCGGCACGGCAGTCCTTCATCACCTGAAGGGTATCCGCCGCCGCGTCTCTGCTGTGAATAATAACCGGAAGCTTTTCTTCCCTGGCAAGCTCCAGCTGACGTTCAAACCAGTAGCGCTGCGCCTGGTGATCTTCCCTGTTCCAGTAATAGTCCAGACCGATTTCTCCTACCGCCACTGTCTTTTCCAGACGGCAGAGTTCTCTTATCTTATCCACCACCGCTTCATTCATACCGCCTACCTCGTCCGGATGAATTCCTGCGGCGCCGTAGATAAACGGATAGGCTTCCATCAGTTCTCTCGTTTTGTCCAGTGATTCCAGATCCGCGCAGACATTGATAATGCGGCCGATTCCATGCGCTTCCATGGAATTCAGCAGCTCTTCCCTGTCGCCGTCAAACTTTTCATCGTCATAATGAGCATGTGTTTCAAAAATCATTGCATTCTTTCCTGCCTCAATGTGTATTTGTGGGATTCTGCCTTATCGCATCCTTTTCTTACGACCGGCGCAGCAAGTACACAGGCCGTTACCGTTCCGTCAGGTCTGTGCACTCACTCCACAGACCTGCTGAATCGTTACATGGATACTTTTACTATAATAAATTTATTATACGACGTAATGGTTGAAACCGTCAATTGCCGCAGGGAAATTTAACACTTGTCACACCGTGGGCAGCTCCCTTGTTTCATGTGACCAAAAAAAGAACCGCCCGGCGGCTGAACTGCCTACCGAACGGTTCCTCAAAAAACATGGCGTCTTTCGCCATCTGAATGATATCGCAAAGGGATACTTTCATTCTCCTGTTGCATGACTGTTGCGCATCGTCTCATAGAGCTTTTCCATGCTGACGTCTCCCATATGAGAGGCTCCTTCTCCAAGACGCATCACTTCCGCCTGGGGCTCCCACCTGGCAAGATCGGATCCATTGGGATTTCCTGTCTTCGCAAAGTTGGTCAGATAAGAAACCATCTCTTCACTCAGCTGTCTGTCCTTTTCCGCAAACGGCCGCCAGCAGTTGTCCAGCGTTCCGAACCAGTACCACAGATCACTGCTGTGCCATGCGCCTTCCTCATCCCCTGGAAGCTGTCTGTCGAAAAACCAGGTGTAGCTGGAAGAATACTTCCATTTCGCCTGCAGGCTGCACCAGTCTCTGGCCATCTGAAAGACAATCGGCGGAACGATATCTTCGCTTGTGCTTCCCGCCATATACGGAATATCCAGAAATTCTCCGCTTTGAACGGCTTCCGCGCCGGACATGGGAATCATATGGCCGTCGATACACGGCATGCAGGTCAGCCCCATCCCCTGATGCCCTTTGTTTACCTGATCCCAGGCCTGGAACAACTGTTCCACAGGAAGTTCCCGGAAGCTTTGCAGGGTCTGGCATCCGGCCGTCTGCATCACTTCCTTCCAGTAACCGTACGTTTCCTCTGCTCTGGAAGTTTTTCCAAACTCCTCGCTGACGCCTCCGCCGCTGCTCATGACAGCCTTTGCAATCAGCCCCTTCGTCAGGGGGCTGAGACAAAGCTGCTGAACACTCATAGCCCCGGCACTCTGCCCCATCACAGTAATGTTTTCCGGATCTCCGCCGAAGGAACGAATGTTATCCCGCACCCATTGAATCGCGGCAAGCTGGTCATACAGTCCGTAATTTCCCGTATGCCCGGCCTCCTGCTCCAGTTCCGGCAGGCATGCAAATCCCAGCGGACCCAGGCGGTAATTGATCGTCACTGCAATCACGCCTTTTTCCGGCCAGACCGGACCGTCGAAATGCTTTTCATGGCCGCAGCCTCCGGCGAACGCACCGCCGTGGATATAAAGCAGCACCGGAAGATTTTCTCCGCCGTCAGGCGCCCAGATATTCAGAAACAGGCAGTCTTCACTGTACGTGTAAGTCTCCCCTTTCCGGAACTCATTATAATAAAAAGCCCTTCCCGGCATCTGATCTTCCGGATGAAAAGCTCTTGACTGATACGAGCAGTTTCCGTAAGCGGAAGCATCGTAAACACCGTCCCAATGTGTCACGATCTCCGGATATTTCCAGCGCTCTGCCGTCGCATAACGGATTCCTTTGTAAGCCGTAACTCCGGGCACAGGACCCGAAGTTCCGCGGATTTCTCCGCAGGGAGTTTTGATCACTGAATTCATGCAGATTTCTCCTTTCTTTTGCACGTTTCCCGGCATTTCCAATCTCTTCGTAACAGTTCAGCCCGCTGAGCTGTTACATGTCTTCTGTAATTATAACATCCGCACCACCGATTGTCCATCAAACCGCCGGGAAATTCGCACATGCGAGACAATGCGAACCCTCTCAGGGCGAGCGCTGCACGAAATTTCAGTCACACTCCGGATCCTTCTCAGAGAAGTTCTCCGTTTTCTTTGCAGTACAGATAATCCCGCTCAAACTGCGGACGTGCAACGAAGTTAAACGAGATATCGGTAATCTTTCCCTGATCATCTCTGTCGATTCCGAAAAATACAACCGTTGCATCCTCTGCCGCACTCAGGCTTGTATTGGTAACCGCACGAAAATAACGGTCCGGCGTCTCCGGGTGAAGAGTAAGTTTTCCTGTATCAATCAGAAACTGTATTTCTTCCCCCATATCATCGCCAGCCTGCCAGATTCCACGGGGTCTGCTGATCTGTTCATACTCGTCGCCGCTCAGATGCAGATGATTTTCCTGGAAAAACTTTCTGTCATTGGGGTAAGGATAATGCTTCCCATCCAGCGTATCTACCTTAAAATAATCTCCGGGCTGCGCCGTCTGGCCCTGGCCGTCCTTTGCCTCCAGGCTGAACAGTTCATAATGTCCATCCGCATGTTTTCGGATCGCACCCTCCTGAATCAGCTGCCGTTCCATTTCGCTGTTTTCCCCAAGGCAATACGCTTTGACGATTTTTCTCCCGCCGTTCGTTTTGTTCGCTTTTACTGCATATCTCATTTTCCGTATGCTCCTTCCAATATTTTTCTTTCTTACTATAGTCGCGGCTCCTCATTGTTCGCCTCCGGCTCCGGTTTGCCAGGTGGACCGAACTGGTATAAGCCCCGCGCAGCGGGGCGGCACAATTTCATTGTGCCGGATTGCGTTTTGCGCAATCATTATACCATGAATCTCATTCGCTTAAAACAGGAATCCCATAAATCTGAAACACGGTGTTATAGTTCAACCAGATCTGTGGATTCACTGTGCAGATATTCTGTCACTCCGGGACCATTTCGATCTGAATGTTCTCCACATCTCCGTTCAGGTTGACCCGTCTGCCTTTATAGCGCTCCGGATTGCGCTCATATACGGTGGCATTGAGCAGCGCTTCACGGACGGCATCCCTGACCCCGCGGGCGCCGTAATTACTGTGCTGCTTTTTCAGCTGAACCATCAGCTTTTCATCCATGTGGTTCAGAGTCATGTCATAATTATCCAGCTCTTCTGTCACAAATTTTAAGATGATGTCTGTAAGCCCATCTCCCGAAAATGGCTGGTAGGCAAGACAGTTTGTAATTTTCCCGGCAATCTCAGGATGGCCGCAGGCTCTGGAGAGCGCATCCCGGCAGATTTCTTTTTTCCGGAAAGACGACGCTGCGTTATACTCCTTCATATTGATCGGAAGGTTGCTGGTGATCACAAAAATCACATGACCCAAATCAATGGACGGTGAATTATCCGCCAGATGTACCACTCCTGTGCTGAACGCCTCCATCAGACCTGTCCAGATTCGGTCGGTGGCTTTTTCAATCTCGTCAAGCAGATACACCTGATACGGATTTTTCCGTATCGGTTCAAAGATTGTAGGATCCTTGTATCCCACATAGGAGGGCGGCGCTCCGAAAAAGCGGTTCACGGAATGCTCTCCCACAAATTCATTCAATGCAATCTGCTGCAGCCCATAGGTGACATGGGTCAGCTTCGTCAATGCCTCCGGCAGTTTCCGTCCTGTCTCTGTCTTTCCGACTCCGGTGGGACCAAACAGAAGAATCACAGTGACTTCCGGCTTTTTCCGTCTGAGGCTGCCTGCAATCAGCTCGCTGATCCGGGTGATCGCTTCATCCTGCCCGTAAATATCTTTTTTCAGTTCCTCCGCCAGCTCATCCGGCCAGACGATCCGCTTTTCTTCCTGTTCTTCCAGTCTGCGCACCTTTTCCCGATCCACCATCTCATGTCTTCCTGCCGTTTTTCTCTGTGTATTCCGGCTGCTGTCGGACAGATTTCCAGGCAGTCTGCGGAGCGGTTCTTCCACCATATAATTCCATATTTTTCCGCTGCCTGAAAGCTGAAGCTCACCTCCCTTTGTTTCCGGCCGGTAAGTCAGCAGCAGGTCTGCCTGCCGCAGATTCTCCGGCCATAAAACTGTGCCGATTTTTTTTACGGTCCGCGCGGAAAAATCCTGATGATAAATGGAAATGCGGTTTACTCCGGAGACACCGCGAATCACTTTTTTCACTTCGCCTGTCCCGTCCATCCGTATCACCGGGACAATTTTTTCGGCGTTTCCGTTCAGACCGACCGCTATCCACTCACGACTTAAATCCCTCATATGGCTCCTCCTACAAATAAGTGCTTAACAGCTCAACATTTGCTTTCTCATACTCGTTAAATTCACTCACGATCTGTTCATCCGACTTTCCTTCCACAGGCTCATACCAGCTCTGCGCGCCAAAGTATTCCGCATTTGTCCGGGACTGAAAAACTCTTCCGTGTCTTGCGTAAATCTCGTTGATTCTCAGCTGGATTTCATCGTGGGAATAATTTTCCACCTCAGACGCATCCAGATACCTCACGTCGCTCTCCGGCAGAAGATATCCGGATTTCTCCGCGGCTTCTTCCGCGCTCACATTGGATGTATCGCTGTTTTCCGGAGAAACTTCTGCGGAATCTCCGTTTCCAAACACCGCTTGCATATAGCTGGAAATCGTCTGCTCCTCAGCAGAGATATGACTCCGGTTATAGACAAACGCCCCGATAACCGACAGAATCACCGCCGCTGCCAGGATCCAGCCCCACGGAATTCTCCGGCTCCGCCGTCTGGCAGGCGCAGCATTCCGGACGGTACCACGGCTATTCTGCGACGCGGCCATACTTCCGGACCGGACCGCCGTGCCGCGGGAGACTGAACGGTTCTCGGTTCTGTTCATACGGCGGTCCGCCTCCTGCTGGGATACATTGTCCACCGTAAGTCTTCCGGTTTGATCGTCTCTGTAATATCGTTTTCCGTTAATCAGACAGTATCCCATTTCTTTTCCTCCTTACGTTCCGCAGTAGCTGCAGGCCGGATTTTTTTCTGCCGGTCCGGTTTTCCACTCCAGCGGACGCGGTCCCTGACCTTTGTTTCCTGTCTCAAAAAGCCGCATATACGGATTCACTTCCCTGTCGACCGGATCATTCACCAGAATTGTACACTGTTTGACATACGGCAGAAGTTTTGGCATATATCCCGGTTCCCCTTCCATCAGAAGGTCAATTGCGAGCTTCGTCTGGAAGATTGCCGTCTGCTCGATATCCAGAGACATTCCCGGCTGGAAATGCAGCTTTTCCAGTTCCGATTCCGTCGCGTAAAATGCTCTTCTCACCGCCTGATTGGTGTAATCCACTCCATGGTCCTCCCCATACGTGCAGGTGTAGCATGGCATACCACAGTCCGGCTTATAGTAAAAAATCTCACCGGTCGAAGCACGCGGACCGCAGCCGGCGTCAACCATGGGAATATGATACCGATCCGCCAGTTCATTGCATACATAACCGGCATGGCGGTTATCCGAACAGCACAGCAGAATGGAGTTCTTCCACAAAACGTTCTCAAATTCCTGCGGATCCACATGCTGAATCTTATCCCGGAAAATATATACCTGGCAGGCAGGATTGATATCCGCAATCCGCTCCGCCACAGCATCCACTTTATATTTCCCCACATCGTGAATTCCACAGGGATGGCGGCAGATATTATGGTATGCCAGCCGGTCGTCATCCGCGAGAACCAGCGAACCGATTCCCGCCTTCGCAAATTCCAGAGCGACAAACGCGCCTCCCGATCCGGCTCCCGCGATGACTGCCTGTCTGCTGCTCATCTGATCATATTCAAGAATCCCCTGGTTTCTTGAAAACACCTCTTTTTTCAGCTGATAATACTCCACCTGTACCGGCGCCTCAGAATGCGGAACTTCCGCATGTGCTGTCCCATCCTCCCAGGTCACAGCCACAAAAGCCTCATTTCCGGAGCCGGTATCCTTCTCCGGCTGCGCGCCGGATTTCCATGCCTGTCCGATGACTTTGCAGTCCTTTCGGATTCTCATCAGCTGTTCAAGCACCACATGAAAGGTTTTCGTGTTCTCAATATAATAGCCCATCAGCGGACCCTCATACGCCTTCTTCCGGTACTCCTCCGGAAGCAGTACCGTATACGGTCTGCTCGCTTCCAGCAGGGCCGCTAAATCCGCCTGTTCTTCTTCCGTCATCTGAAACAATTCCTGTGTGCTCTCCATGATCTTCTCCCTCCATTTCCAGGAGTCTTCTCAGATCTCCTTCCTGATACTCTTTGTCTTCCTCAAGCAGATACAACCGACGATCGACAGCAGCGAAAAAAACAGAACGTATCTTTCCGTCTTTTTCAGACGTCGACACAGACAGGAGATTCTTTCCCGCCTTCGCCACATACAGATCGGTGAAATAGCTGAGCGCTCCCATCTCCTCTGTCAGTGCTCCATTCAGCGCGGTCATTTCGGAGACTGACAGATCCGCATCCTCTGTCTGAAACCTTTCATGGCCCTGTCCATTCCGGACACGAATGGTAAGATCTCTCAGACGGCGCTCCAGTTCGGTCTTCCGGCCGGTTTCCTCCTGTCCCGGAAATTCCGTTCTCTGAAACAACAGATCTGTCTTCCCGGAGGAAACTCTTCCCATGCTCTCCCGAAGCTCCACAAGACGCGTCAGGCCTGCTACCTTCTTTTTCGGCATGGCTTCTCTTACCGCGCGGTTGTCTACCGTATAGGGAACCTCCGTCTCGTTTCCCGCCTCATCAATATACCAGAACTGCATATGAAACTTTGGATCCACCCAGATCAGTCCGTTTACCACTCCGCCGAACTGACGGGACAGGGATCGGTTGGCCGGCCCGTCGCCGGAACTGAAACGTCTGCAGCCCGGCGGATGTTTATGTATCTGTGAAACAGTCATACGGCCTGCAGGAATCTCATAATATTCGGAAAGCCTCGTACACAGATGATCTGCATACTCATGATCCTTTTCACACATCGCCGCCTGATAAGTGGCATGAATTCCGCTGTCTGACACCAGATCAAAATAAAAGGCATTTCCTTCCCTGAGTCCCGCCATCTGGACAATACACTCCAGATTGGGGTGCCGGTAAGCCTCCAGAAGAATTCCCCGCATGGTATCTGAGGTCAAATAGACGTGATACTCCGGTTTTTCCTCTTCTGCCATCCTGTCCTGCTCTTTGTGAGCAGACAGCTGCTTCCCGGAATCGGGTACCTCCGCCTGTTCGGACAGGGATTCCTTCTTTTTATAATTACTCAGAAGTCTGCCGATCCATGTTTTCATTGTCTCCTCCTTCCTGACGCACTTGCTGATGTTCTCAGGACAGACCGGGAGGTTTTCTTCGCCTCTTTATCTGTCAATATCCACCCCGGTGCGTTCCCAGATGCTGTAGACCTCCAGCCAGCGCAGTACACGTGTCATCGCCTTGTATCCGTTGACTTCCTCACTGTTGGCAGTACGCACCTGGCAGATATAGGGCAGTCCCATGGAAGCATCCGGAATCAGATGGTGAAATCCCGGTTTGAGTTTCGTCAGCGGATACACTTTGATGCTTCCGCCAAACAGCCCGTCTGCTCCCCGGCCCGGATGATCGTGCTCATAGACGATATGAAACTTGAAGGTTCTCCACGGAACATCCGGAGCCGCCTTGAACGGAATCGCCACATCCGTGACAAACCGTCTTTTATTATCAAAAGAAAATGCCAGTTTCAGATTCGGATGGTTATATTCTTTCATAAACTGAAAGTAACAGTTTCTCTCAAATTGATACAGCGCCCCGTTTTCCTTTTGATACCAGTATTCCATACAACTCTCACCGGAACATGTCCGAAGGCACCGGACGCCTTCGGACATGCCCTTCTCCTTTCTTCACTCAGATTGCATAGTTTTTTTCCGGCGCGGTATGGATCCCGGGATCCGATGTGTCATCGACCTGATCTGCCGGAACCACGGTTCCGTTCCGATACACAAATGCATCGATATCCACATTTCCTTCCGCCAGCTCTTCCAGCTGTCCATAAAGCTTATAAGTTCCTGTTCTGATCATCATACATTCCTCCTGTTCTCTGTATGAACTTTGTCGACGGTAACGGTTCTGCTCCGAATTCTCTGGCAACCGTTCCGTTGATTGAACGGTTGGTTGCATCCTCTGTAACTGCTCCTCTGACTGAGCGGTTACCTCCTGTCACTTGCTTCCCCTCCTCTCCTTCGGTCTGTATCCATTATCGCACACGGCATAACTTTATTTTTTTTACAGGATCCACTGTGTCCAGGCAGCGAAATTTTTCCGAAAACAGAAAAAGACCGGAGGACAGCCTGTGTGTATCCATCACACATTTGCCCTTCGGTCTTTTCTGTTTCTTTTTGAATGCGCGTTATTTCTGTTCTCTCAGAAAGTTCCGAATCTCCTCAAGGATGCCGTCGATATCGTTGATGTCCCAGGTATATTCGTCTTCTCCCGGATCCATGCTCGCCTGGGCTCTCGTGGTGAGATAAAGATAGGAGGCCTTCCCTTCCTGATACCGCTCTTTCATCACCTGTATTTCCTCCTTGCAGATCTCATTGTGATAGGTCCACCAGTTGCTGAGTACCAGGAAAAATCTGCACTGCCGGTATCCGTCCATCGACTTTTTCTTGGCCTCAGGCTTTCTGAACCGTCCGGCCGCAGGTTCGAACTGATCAAACATGATCCTGTGCTCGCCGTATTCTTCTCTGAGCGCTTCCGCGACTCTCTCCAGCTTTTCGATATCACTGTCGCAGCACTCTCTGGAGTAATTTGCGTTCCGGTACTGTTCTTCGGACACATTCACGTCCTCATAGTGGGAATAGGAAATACCGATCAGAAACCCGTCTTTCTCAAAGTTTCCGACGATATCGCGGATCGCACTGACCGCGGTTTTCACATCCGGTGTGATTCTTCTGGGGATCTGATTGTTTTTCTCCCACCACTTCTCCCCGTAAGGATCCGCTTTTTCCGCCGCTCTGATCCACTGTTCATGCGCCTGCTCAGACTCAAAAAGCACAAAACAGTTGCTGTAGTTCTGCTGACCCATTTTGTAGAGGAATTTCGTCAGGCTTCTGCTGCAGATCACATTCTCGCTGCTCAGGCAGATGATCGTCGGACAGTCTGTAAAATCGTTGTAATCCTTCGTCTCCAGCGCACATTCCAGCGCATATCCCCACGGAAGCACCTCGTAATTGCTGAGATCCTCGGTGTTGGTCAATGTGTTGATCAGCTTCGCCGAATCAAACCTGATCGTATCGTCAATGCTGCCGGAGTAAAGAAGCCGGAAACGCGGCCGGACTCCCTGGTCTTTCTCCTTCACAATATAATTCTGCAGGAGATCGGACGGACGGTTCTTCTCAATAGACACGCCAAATACACCCTTCAGATCCGTCAGGATACTGAGCAGAGCTCTGTCGCAGCTTCCTCTCCGTGCAATCGCGTTGACAAGGAGCTCTGCGAAAATCGAGTTGGTCATCACAACATCCACATCCCCGGGATTCCAGCCCTGTTTCTCCAGAAGCTTCCCGCCGTCGTTGGGAATAATCAGAATACGGGCTCTGGCCATCCCGCTGCCGGCCTCTCTCTTCAGGAACTCCCGGACCGCGGCGGATTCTCCCGGATCCCCCGTCAGCACGCCCAGGAGGATATCGTCCTCCACAGACTCCCCATCACGATTTGTCCTGCACTTTCCGGTCCATACCAGATATGGATCTGTTCCCCTGCGGTCAACCTGGGAGAAGTCGCCGAAAATTTTTCTCTTATTCTTTCTGTGGCTCAGCAGATTCTGAAATGCAGTGAGCAGAGCATCCGCGTCATTCCCTTCCATGCCCCACTCAAAGATCCGCTGAAGATTTGCCGAAAGCTCGGGGGAAAAGTCAGATCCGATATTGCTCTCGATCGCTTTCAACAGGATATCAAACTAATTCGCGTGTCTGTAACGGGCATTATTGCGCTGGCACACCAGATTTCGCTGCAGCAAAGTCATATACTTTATAACCACGCGATCCGGAAGGGTCGGCAGAACCTCCAGAGGCGTCTTGCCCATCTCGGCGCACAGCCTTCCGAATTCCAGAAGTCCGGAACGATCCAGACCGTGTACATGTGTGTTGGCGAGTGGCACAAGATCACGGCCCATTCCATATTTCACTCTCGTCTGGAGAGCATAAAACGCCGCAAGCGCCTGACTGTCTGCCAGAACCATGCGAGAACCGGCGGCCGCCGTCACGAGACTTCTGTATATAGCGTCCAGATGAAAGCTGATCACCTCGGCAAGGCGTTCCAGATCTCCACTGATAATCTTCAGAAAAGTATTAAATCCTGTCTCCTTTTTGATTTCGCTGGTTAGCTTTCCCTGTGTCCAGTAATAAATGAGAATCGCCCGCATCGCGGCCTGCAGTTTCTCCGTCTGATCCACCGTATTGGTTCCCATGGCAACCGCCCGCAGCTCATTTGTGTTTTCGCAGTCCTTCCACAACTGATGCTTATAGTTTCCTCTGTCATCCTTTTCCGAAAACATCTGATTCAGTTTTTTCTTCACTGTCGCGGTTGCCGTGTAAAGTCTGGACGCATTCAGCCCTACATTCTGAGGCATCATCAGGTTTGATGACCGGGCAATCTCCGGATGCTGACACACATGATACAGGATTTCCAACAGGCAATAATCAGAATCTATCATTTTCTCTGTGATTCCTGCAGGCATCCCTCCATTTTCCGACCCATGAAGGAAATAGCTGTAAATGCTCTCGCATGTTTCCATGGAAAGCGCATATGGCGCCATATCTTTACCGAAAGCGGATACCTTCAGCTGTAAAAGCGAAGGCTCTTCCGGATGGTATCCGGGAAGATTTCCTCTGCCTTTTTTCTTTTTTTTAACAATATCCACCAGATAATTTTCGTACAGTTCATTCTGAATCTTGTCAATATCCACCTGTTTGCTGTCAAAAATTCTGGAAAGGCTCCGGTCATACAACTCCGTGAGATTCCGGATATCAAAGGCTTCTCCCCTGGTGCTGACCGCAAGCAGACCGAGGAAATAAGGGGCGCGCTCCGTCTCTTTGGCATCCTTCAGGGCCGAGGCAATCTCCACCGGCTCCTCGTCAAAGCTGCGCCAGAAAGTAGTCAGTTCTTTCTTTCTCACATACAGATACGTCTGCCCCGTCGTATTGCTCTGTCCCAGCCGACCGGCGCGTCCGATATAGTTTCTGTACTCCTGGCTGGTAAGCTCCACCTTGTCTCCTTTTCTTTTCGGCACCCGGCAGTCCATCATAATCATTGCGTCAAAAGGCATATTGACGCCGACGGTCAGAGTCTCCGTGGCAACAACCGCCTTGACCGGAGAGCTGTTCCGCTGAAAGGCAGACTCGATGATTTCACGGAGGTTTGTGGATACCCCTGAGTTATGGTAGCTGAGGCCCCTCTGCATCAATGTCTTGATATGGTCCCTGTCATCATCCCTGTCACAGGTTTCAATGTCCGCCATCGTCTGGCGGAATTCCTCATCTTCGGTCACCGGCCCGAAAATGTCGCCCGCCTGCTTGGAAAGAAAGTCGGCATATCGTTCCGTATCTGCCTTTGTCGCGGCGAAGATCAGCGTTTTTGCATTCGGATTCTTCTGATAAATCTTACGGATCACCGCAAGAAGAAATTTTTCTCTCTTTTCCCTATCTCTCAGTTCTTCATTATATCCGGGTATCTCCAGCTGCACATCCTCGGAAATGACACTTTCCCTCAGCTTCTGTGCATTGACGTCAATGCTGTCAAATTCCTTTTCGCTGGGGATATACCTGTGTTTTCCGGTACCGTTTTCCGTCAGAATATATTCGTCCAGTCCCACCGGCCGCAGCGGGCTGTTGATCTGTATTGTGTCCTTTCCCAGCCATTCCCTGATCTTATCTGTCTTGCAGTCGCTGGTGGCAAGACACATAATCCTGGTCTGCGGATTTTTTATACGGGTGATCTCAAGCGCCATCTCCAGCTTCGGCCCCCGTTCTTCCTTGCTGAGCATGGAAAGCTCGTCCACCACCAGCAGGCGGCAGGCGTCCAGAATCGCTCCTCCGTTCTGGCTCAGCATCGCATAGTATTTCTCATACACAATGATCGCCACATCATATTCTCCGTTGATCAGGCGCTCATCATTGTCCATATAGTCGCTGCTGGAACCATAGACACGCAGGCCCTGTCCCTCCAGATCATCGATAAACTGGCGGGTCCTCTCGTGTACCATCGCCTTCAGAGGCACAAGGACAATCGCCTGCAGTCTCCGGGACACCACATCGAGAATATTCAGCTCGGACAGCAATGTTTTCCCCGAAGACGTGGCGCCCTGAACAATCAGATGTTTCGGCACTCTGTCAGAATCCGACCAGTCGTCGCAGAACTCCCTGTGACTCAACGCAAGCCTCTGAAGAGCCGTCAGTTCCACCTCATCGTTTTCCGGCAGCCGGCTTTTCAGACGACTTTCAATATTTTCCAACGTTTTCGCATAGATACTGGACCTGTCCTCTCTGTCCCAGCCAAATACGTCGTATACGTCCGACAGTACCCGAACCTCCATATGTGCATCCCCTTTCATTCTTCCAACGTATAGTTTTCTCCGAAGGACGCGGCAAAAAACGCGTCGTAATACCTGCCCATATTGCGCACATCCTTCTGATACTGACGCTTCTGATCTCTGTAATTGTTTCTTACCTCTATATCCTCGTCCTGCGCTCTGGACGGCCGCTCAAAGAAACGGTATCTCACCGCAGCTTTCCGAAGGCTCCTCGCCGTTTCCGGATTGATCCTGGCCGGCGAAAGTCTGTCCGCCAGGGCCGCCGCCCCTTCGTCCTGACTCCCTTCCAGGAAACTCAGGAATTTTTCCCAGACTCCGGCGTGGATGCCGTAATAAAGGGAACAGTGTATTTTCTGCAGCCACGCTTCCTTTTTACAGATCTCTTCCTCCAGGCCGAGCTCATCCACCGGAATTCCAAAGCTTTCAAATTTCCTGAACTGTTCCCGCCGCTCCATCCACTGTTCGGTCAGCAGATGTCTGAGCATCAGCTGACCGATCTCAAGAAGGTAAGCCAGCTGCTCCGCCAGCTTCGACAGCAGAGAATAATGAATCTTGCAGTTCCGAAAGATCATTCTCGGATTGTCACTGTCCATCCAGCTCATCAGCCCCACCAGAATATGCAGAAGTTTCACCTGTTTTTCGTTTTTCAGGTTCATGTTCTCCAGCCATCTTGGCACGTCGCCTTTGGCATAGCGGGCCTTCAGATTTTCATATGTGGTCTGAAGATCGACTTCCGCCCTTGCGCTGGTATGCATTCCGCCCAGGTACTCTGTCGCATGTCTGGAGGACAAAAGCCGGTACAGCAGCGTGAGGATATCGATCTCCTGCCAGATTCCCTTGTCCGTCTGCTCTTCGATCGCACGGTAAATCAGATCATAATCCGAGCTGTCGAGAATGTATCCCTTCATCTGGCTGCCGTACATGGTAAGGCAGTATCGCTTCTCAGTCTCCTTCCGGCTCCTGCCCATAAGTCTCTGCCGGCTGTACTGCAGAAGCTTCTTGTCCACCAGAAAGTTCAGAGCATTCCGGACAATTTCGGTCAGACCTTCCTCCTCGTACCCGTCCGGCCGGGGCAGAGTCTGTATCATCTCCTGAATTTCTTCTCTGCTGAGTTTCGAGGATTCATCCGTAAAAAGATTCAGAATGAACATCGGTCCCGCTGTGTTTGCCGCCTGAAAAAACAGGCTGTACAGCCGCGGCGGAGTGTCCGCGCTTCTGAGCAGCTCGTTCCATACCGTTTTCTGATCTTTTTTGACCAATGTGTATACATATCCTTTGCTGTTGCTCTTCTGTCTGCTTCTGGAATACCGTCCGGCGCGTCCGATATAATTCTGGTATTCATTCTGGGTCAGATAGCGCATTTCCTGTCCGGTCTGTTTGGCGAGATCCGCGATAATGACCACATCCACATTGCTGTTTACGCCGAAGGCCAGGGTTTCTGTGCTGCAGACAATTTTCAGCTTTGTGTCCTCCAGCAGATTCCGTTCAATGTAGGTTCGAAGTTCATTCGGCACCGAAGCGCTGTGAAAGCCTATGCCCGCCTCCAGCGCCTGGTAATAAATATATCTCTCGTCCTCCTTCAGTGTGCTGTCCTCCAGCACTCCATAGACGTCATCCTCATTGATGTCGCATGCATCCAGAATCCTCTGCCTGCATGTCTCTCCGTCCGCGGGGCACGGAAGTTCCTCCCGAAGCATCAGGTACAAGTCCCTGCACAGCCGGCGAACCTCTTCCCGGTTGTTCCAGAAGATCAGGATCTGCCGGTTTTCCTTCAGATGATACCGGCACACTTCAGACAGAACATACATGGAAATACTCTTACAGTTTGGCGGAAGAATCACAACAGGACTTCTGCATGTATCGGAAAGGTATGGGCAGAAAACTTCTCCACTGTTCTTCTGCTTCAGATCAATGACATCGCACAGGGTATTTTCCACCGGATAGAATTCACAGCCGATGGTGGGCTTCTCATAGTCGCTCAGCAATTTCTCATACCGGGTCTGACTCAGCAAACGGCAGCGGGTGACGCAGGGATCTGCTCCTTCTGTCCCGAGAATTCCCCAGCCCTTGTAATATAATATGGTATTTTTGGAAAGTTCCACCGGACGCCCGTCAGCCTTGATCTCTGTAAATCCGTATTTACTGATATAAGACTCCCAGTTGTAAAACGGCGTCCCAAGCATAAGAATCCGTGGTTTCCCCGACCGGAGCCGCCGGCTGTGCGCCCATGCCAGAATAAAATCAATGCGGATGCCCCGGGAATTGTCGTTCAGAAGCCCGGCCTCATCGATGACCAGAAAATCGTATCTGGATAAAAAAGCCGAATCTCTGGATGCATATCTGTAAACCTTTTCTGTGATAATAACAGCGATATCCACCTCACCCCGCTGAATCTCGTCATCATTCTGCCGGTACTCGCCGGTTGACTGTGCGATATCGAGATCCTCCCCCTGAAACAGCCGTTCAATCTCCAGCTTTTTCTGTGCGGCTAACGCCCGGTAGGGAACCACAAAGAGCATCTGGGGCGTTCTCTGCTGCTTTTCCAGGGCCTCCCGATACGCAGCATAATATATGAGCATGGGAATCAAAGTCTTTCCCGAAGATGTCTCTCCGATTACAAAGAGATCCCTGCCGGAATCATACACATCTTCTGACCGGAACGCTGTTTCCTGAAGATCTGTGAAGGATGGATATCCCAGCTGATTTGCCAGCCGCAGCATTTTATCATAATTTTCCGACATCATCTGTCCTCCTCTTTCGTACGTACGGCCTTTCCGTCCTTTTCTCCTGTAACAGTTCAGTCAGCTGAATATAACTACATTTTATAATATCAGCTTTTCATGTCAAGTTTTTTCTCCTCAGCTGTATATAACTCTGATCATCCTCCTTCTTTGCAAGATTTTCTGTTCCGTCAAGAATCTCCCAGATCGTCTGTTCCGTAAACATTCTCCCCACCGGATAATCATACACTCCGTCCGAACACAGCACCAGCCGGTCAAACTCTGCCAGCGACCCGCTCTTTACCCGGGTTCGTTCCATCAGATTCTCTGAAATTGTGAGAAACGTCTCATTCACTTTTCTGTTCACAGGATACGACAAGACACAGCTCTGCTGTCCGTTTTTTCCGACAATAATGCCGTCTCCCAGATGGATCATCAGATATTCCTCCCGCACATGATTTACTGCCACTCCCATCAGTGTGGAAGCGAAAGCCTCGGCCGGAAGATGGTAGGTATCCATGTATTTGCTGATGATACGTACGACTCCCTGCATCAGCCGCCGGATGACGTCTTCCCGGCAAATGCGTCCGGCACGCCCGTTTTCCACAAACTCCAGAAGAATCTCTGCGGCGAATTCCACAACTTCCTTCACACAGAGTGTGTTGAGGTCGCTGTTTCCGGTTCCGTCCGCGAGAACCACCGACTGACAGTGATTTCTCTCCTGATGAAAAATCTGGTCCTGACACAACATTCCGTGAAGTTCATGGTATGTTCCTGTTATTTTCTGCAACGTAATTTCCCACACTGCAAGTCCTTCCTCCTGCTTTCAAAAATTTACGTAACAGTTCATCCAGCTGAACTGTTACAAATTTACCTGGCGCAGATGCTGTCTATAAATACGAGATAGCATCCGAAATCTCCGATTGTCTTTCTGTAATACGGGTCATCCTCCTCATACCCGAGTCTGTCCCTCCACTCTGCCTTCTTTCCCTGCATTCGAAGATACCGTGCCAGCATATTAAAATGAATGATCACAGAATCGTGTGCGGACGTCCTCAATGAATCCTGTTTCATCTTTTCCTCCCGGGACATCCGGAGCCATCGGGAACGTATGGACGCATAGGCAGCCGCCGACTCCATAAGCTCCCCATACAGCTCCAGCGCATCCGGATCTCCGTCCGTTTCTTCTGCAATTTCTGTGTGCAGTTCCCTCATCTGCTCAAACGTCAGGGTTTTTGGCTCCCTCAGATATTCTTCATACGTATTGCGCATCCTTACCACCCTTTCCTGAATACAATGCATACGGCGCCGGAAAAGATTTTACGGCTTCCATATTTCCCTGCAATTTATCAGCAACCGTTCAGCCCGATGAACGGCTGCATTCATGGTTGCAGTTCAGCTGTCTGTTACCATTCATGATACAATTTCCGGTCCAGCCATGTCAACGGCTGGAGGGAAAGAATACCGAACGCACCAGGGAAAACAATACATATATGATCAGCACCAACGGCAGAACAGCGTTGATCCACGCCCACACTCCTTCATGCAGAACAGATGCGATAAACTCACGGTATTTCACACAGCTGATGACTGTAAGAACTCCAAACGTTACCGCCCATCCGATCAGAAATCTTTTTATAATATCCCAGGCGGTCAAAAATGAATTACCCATACCTTCCTCCTTTTCATGCGCTTACTGAGCCGTCAATGTATGTCAAAACCATCTCCGTCTTCTCCATCTGGTTCTTCCGACCCACACTGCGATTACAACAAGGAGCACCAGAAGCGGAAATCCCACTGTCAGCAGATTCGCAACGCAGATCGCAATTCTCGCCAGCAGCGCATTAAAATTTGCAATGATGTAAATCGCCCCCAGCAAAGATAGCACGCTCAGCACGATAGTCAGAATCTGCATACCGGTAAATTCCGGTCTCCCGGTTCCACGATAGCCGTCCGGCTCAAACATATTATGAATTCTTCTCATTTCAATCGTCTCCTTTCCTGTCAGGTATACGGAGCAGCTCTGCAAAAGCCTGAACTGCCTGCGCAATGTTATTCCCGCAAACAACGAGCCAGGCGAACATGCCTGCATGTCCGTTTGGCGGTGCTGTGTACCGGCGGTACACGGTTAACACCGATCGAACGAAGTGCAGACTTGCCCGGATTTTAACTAATAACCGGATCGGACAGCAGCCGGATACTGGTTTCCGCAGGCTTCCGGCAGGAATTTTCTGACGGGAACTGTATAAATCATAGATTTTCCCATGATCTTTATTGCCATTTTCTCTCCGGTTCTGCAAAGCATCCGCCGCGTCTCATATAAATCCTCGCATCGGATTCTCAGCCGTTCTTCCGTCGCAATCGCCCAATGCTCTTCTCTGCGAAAGGAAAACAAGAGCACCGGCGGATGGCCGACGGCCAGTGTCGGATAGTGATACGGATAAGTGCCGAATATTTCTCTGGAAAGCGTCTCAGTCACCTCAGGGTTTTCATGGAGGAACAGACAGATATTTCCGAAATTCAGCGAAGTGTCCCAGAGCATTTCCTTTACATTTTCACTGACCGCAATCAGCTCCACCCTTCCCTGCCGTTTCCATCTGAAAAGTTCCGCCAGCAGCTCGTCGGAATCGTCGCAAAACGCAACCTCGTTCAGGATCACTCTCAGCTTCGGAACCCGTTTCAGCGTGGAAAAAATTTCTTCTCTCAAATATGCATTCATGAGGCTCTGGTGATTGCTGATCTGATAAACAGCCATCACAGAAAGATTTCCCATGCTCCCGCTCTGCAGATTATATTTCGTCTCGCTGTCCGACACCGCGATTCCCTCCAGCGTCTCCTCCAGAAGCTCTATGATCCTTCTGAACATCACTCCCGCCTGATAATTTCCGGCAACACTGTTTGCAGTCACGCCGGGCAATCCCATGCGTATGGCGAGGGATACGATAAAATCGTCGTCATGTTCCAGCAGCGCATGGATTGCCGGGAGGCTGGCCGGATATCTGGAAGCCGCAGCAGTAATCGCCGCCTCCGCATACGGCAGAATATCGTCGAATCTTGCACCATACCCGGCTTCCTCCCCGGCCCTCCGAAACAGCTGCAGGATCTGTTTTCGCGACAGCCCATACATCGGATGATAATTCCGGGAAGCCGGAGAGGAAATCATGGTTCCCGGCAGGCTGCCCTCTTCCCTGAGCTCCTGCAGATATCCGAGAATCTCCGGTCGACCAGTGAGTACTACGGTCGGCATATCGTTTCTTGCCGCATATTCGCATATGAGATCTCCCACCAGAGTTATCTCCCCTGCCGGAAGGCCGGAAATCATCAGCGGACCGCTGATTTCATGAAAAAATGTCCGATCATCCACGGAAGCCATACAGACTCTGCGGACCATATTGGCCCTGTCGCATTCCCTTGCAACAATTTCTCTGTTTCCCATCTTTACCGTCTCCTCTTTCAAAAACTGTTACAACATCCGGTCATTGGAAATTCCTTTGCAGCCATTCACTGATAAAGCGGAAGCTTAAAAAGAAACGGCTTCCTGTCCGCCAAAGTCACCACCGCCTGTCCTTTCTCCAGAGCCATCAGATCCCACTCTTCCACCGTGTGTCCGCTTCTCTGTATAGAAAGATCCTTCAAACCTGCCCGAAAAGACAGATTCTGATAATTTTCTCCCAGACGGTCCACCATGAACCGGCGTGTTTCGTGATCTGTAATCTTAAACGCGAAAATATTCTGGAAGCCGGCCAGAATATTTTTGGCTCCTGCCTCCCCGTAAATATTTTCTATTGCGCTGATATTCTGAAGCCCCGCCATCAGCTTCAGCCCCTGTGTGCGCCCGAAGGAAAGTGCAAGCCCGGCATACTTCAGTTCCGAAAGAAGGGCCCATTCATCCAGCAGAAGATATACGTTCTTTCTCTGTCCGCCGCGTCCTCCCAGACCGTACTTCATGCCCTGATCGCAGAGAAGACCGTACATCGGCGCAAGCGTATTTCCCCGGATCAGATCGTATTCGATAAACACGATCTTCGTCTGCCTGCCGGTAACAATTTCCCGCATGGAAAACTCTCTCTGCGGACAGGACTGTGCAAACGGTCCGATAAAAATCTTTCGGAACACAGCGCCGATATAAGACAGCACGCCCTGGGTCTGATTCCCCTTACCTTTAATGTAACTGATGCAGCTTCTCTGATCTTTCATATATTCCAGCTCAAGAATCCTGATCAGATCTTCTGTCTCCGCACTCTGCAGATAATCTACCAGCTGCCGGTTGTTAAGCATCGAAGGGCGGTCTCTCCAGTATGTACGCATAAAGTAAATCATGACAGCGGCTGATATCTGTTCCGCCATCGCCGGAAATACCGGCTGCGTCTCACTTTTCATCTGCTGAAACAAATGTTCCGTCATTTCCAGCGCGTCCACATCACAGTCGCGCCCCGTGTACACCAGCCTTCCGTCATTCCCCCGCGGCATGATCTCCGCAAAGATATTATGGTACGCCGTCACACTCTGATAACAGGATCCGCTGCCGACGACAACCCGGTTTTCCGCCGGGATTCTGCTGCCGAACTCTGCAAAATAGTCTCCTTTCGTGTCGAGAATAATAATGACATCTCCGGGAGCTATCGTTGCCAGCAGCCGGGCAAGTATCATGCGGAACAAATTTGTTTTTCCGCCGCCTGGCGCAGCCAGCGCCAGAAGCCCTAACGACAGGCTGTCCTTGTTCAGACCGATCCGCATCCCCGAATCCGGATCCTCGAAAACCACGAACGGTGCGTGCGTTCTGTCTGAGGTCTCCGTCGGCACCGGATTTTCTCCGATATTCTGACCGAAAACCGCTCTCACATGCACCGGGCCTTCTCTGTCTTCATCTCCGATCCGGGGTGTGCTCTTTCCATAATTGTACATACCGTCTTATCTCCTTTTATATATCCATTCCATCCTCGCAGTCTTCGCCGTCGTCCAGATTCCTTCCAGAATCCATGTCATCTTCCATCGAATCCTCCACAGAATCTGACATACCGGTTGCCGGGGCAGAACCGATATTTTCCTCCGTCCCCGTCGCATCCTGTCCTAAAGACGGATGGTTATTGGCGGTGACCACGTTGGCCCCATGATAACCACTTTGACAGTTTTCCGGGTCATACCAGAAATGCTCATGGGTATGATCTGCATGATGCACATAAACATTATGGTTGCCCGACCCGAACGATGTGTTGATGCGTTTCCCATTTTCTTCCGCGATTTCCAGGTCCGACTTATAACCGCTGGCTCTGTGAAAACCGCCTGGTGTATGATCTTTTGACATATATGTTCTCTCCTTTTACATGTCCATTCCATCCTCGCAGCCTTCGCCGCCTTCCAGATCTTCGCCGGAATCAATACCGTCTTCCACGCCGGTTCCGTTGCCTGACGTTATCTCTCCTTCCGTCCCGATTTCGGTCTGCGCAGCCTGAAATTCATCCACGGCATTGAGATAATTTTCAGCCATTTGCGCGGTAGAACTGACCGCCTCCTCTCTGCTCATTGACGGATCATTCATCGCATGCACATAATATGCATTCACACTGTCTCTGAGACTCTGATTATATTCTTCCAGACTTACCGGTTTTGGATCAAA
>ERZ1643246.554-NODE-554-length-47578-cov-19.089956_pt1 | contig 47578 bp, 40 predicted proteins | sample MGYA00579265_ERZ1643246 | MGnify/ENA primary metagenome ERZ1643246 (study PRJEB29033, sample SAMEA4952261) | chicken gut metagenome | biome: Broiler Chicken; feature: Gastrointestinal Tract; material: Caecum | place: Ireland | collected 2018 | study: Broiler... | reverse complement strand
TGGAGGTTTAAACTCTTTAATTATTTTTTTGTCTACTTTGGAGATATCATATCACTTAGGCTCCTTTTTTAAGTTTATATATTTGTTTTTGCTTAGGTTTATATATAGCAAGAATATAGCAGTCATTTAAACTAACTAGAATGCTATATTTATAAAGGTCTATAAGCTCAATATTTAAATTATAGACTTCATATATAAATCTAAGGGCTTTATTTTTATCCTTTTTATCCAGTTTTTCATTCCACCAAGCTTTAGGCTTTAAATTGAAATAATTTAGGTAATCATAGATAATTTCTTGATGAAATTCATTGTAATAAGGCCTTTTTGAAATAAACTCATCGATATTTTTGTATAAATGCTCAAATCCTTTATTTTTAAAGCTTGTTTTTCCTAAGGAGTGGAAAAACTCAAAGGGATTGACTTCGTTATCTAAAATTACTTTTATGGCATTAGGCATAATATTACTATTATAATATGATTCAAAGGCATCCTCTGTTATATGTATTTCGGTGATATCAGCTTTTGATAGATATTCATTTTCGATAACTTCATATGGTGCATCAGCTTGATAGATATAGCCATATTTTTGTCTGGTTTTATATAAATTAGTTCCATAAAGGAGTTTTAAAAATCCTAACTGAAGCTCTTTAGGTCGTAGTGAGATAACATCATTGAAGGTTTTTTCAAAAGATTTATAATCCTCATATGGTAAACCAGCTATTAAATCAAGATGTAGATCGATAATGTTTGCCTTTTGGATAAGCCTGATGTTATTAAATAGCTTTTCATTATTTTGAATTCTTCCAACACTTAAATTAGTTTTAATATTAGTAGATTGGATTCCGATTTCAAATCTAAATAAATTTTTGATAGCTTTATTATTTATATATAATATTACATCCTTATCTAATAAATCACCAGTTATTTCGAACTGATAGGATTGACCATCAATATGATTTTCAATAATAAAATCTATAAGAGAAATAAAGTTTTTCTTATTAGCATTAAAGGTTCTATCTAGAAATTTATAAACTTTAGCGCCCTTAGAATTTAATTTTAATATTTGGTCTTTGATTTCATCGATATTAAAAAATCTAACCTTATTGTCTAGGCTAGCCATGCAATAGCCACAATGATAAGGACAGCCTCTTGAGGTTTCAAGGTAAATTATTTTGTTTTTTACATCATCTAATAAATCATAGGCCATTTTAATATTCTTTAAATCGACTAACTTATCAAAGGTAAAACCATTTTTATAGTATAAATTAGGTATGTTGTTAAGTTGTTCTTTATTATCAAGATAATGTAGGAGCTTATTAAAGGCTTCCTCACCTTCGTTTTTAATAACATATTGGGCTAAATTGTTATCTAGGTAATACTTAGCATTATAGCTAACCTCTGGACCACCTAGAATAATGGTAATATTTTTATTTTTTAGTATTTGCAAAATACTTTTAATCATATTGACATTCCAAATATAGGTTGAAAAAGCTACTATATTGTAACCATTATCAATAATATACTCTACTATATGGGAAATGCTATCCTTAATGGTAAATTCGATTAAATCGCAATCATAAGTGGTATTTTTCTTTAACAGCCTAATAGCAAGATTAGGATGGATATATTTAGCATTAATGCCTACTAATAATATTTTCATAAAATTCAACTCCACGTTTATATATTGTAGCACATATAAAACAAATTCGGTGGAAATATAATAAAAAATATGCTAGAATTTGACTATAAGGAGTGATAATATGCCTTTTTTACCTTTAACAGTTGAGGAGATGCATGAGTATGGATGGTCAGAGCCTGATTTTGTTTATGTGATTGGAGATGCTTATATAGATCATCCTTCCTTTGGTCCCGCCATAATATCTAGGGTGTTAGAAAATTTTGGCTATAAGGTATGTATAATTTCTCAGCCTAATATTAATGATAATTCAGAATTTAAACGCTTTGGAACACCAAGATTAGGTTTTTTGGTATGTGCTGGGAATATTGATTCTATGGTTGATCATTATAGTGTATCTAAAAGAAGAAGAAAAAAGGATTACTATACACCAGGTGGAGTAATGGGAAAAAGGCCTGATAGAGCCTTAATTAGATATTCATCTAAGTTGAGGGAGCTTTATCCTAATACTCCAATAATTATTGGTGGTATTGAAGCTTCGCTTCGTCGCCTTAATCATTATGATTATTGGGATAATTCGGTAAGAAGAAGTATTCTATTAGATAGTAAGGCCGATTTATTATTATATGGGATGGGTGAAAAAACCATTGTTCAGGTTGCTGATGCCTTAGATTCTGGTCTTGATATTAAAGATATTATTTATATTCGAAATTCTGTTTGGAAAACTACAGATGAAAGCTTACTTCCTGATGGCTATGTTATGCTTCCTAGCTATGATGAGGTTTTAGCTGATAAAAAGAATTATGTTAAATCTTTTCAAATTCAATACAAAAATACGGATGCCTTTACTGGCAAACCATTGGTTGAAAAATATCGTAATTGCCTAGTAGTTCAAAATCCTCCAGAGTTTCCATTATCACAAGAGGAGATGGATGCAGTATATAGTTTGCCTTATATGAGAGCTTGCCATCCACTGATAGAAAAAGAGGGACATGTACCAGCTATAGATGAGGTTAAATTTTCAGTTATTTCTAATCGAGGCTGTTATGGTGGCTGTCACTTTTGTGCCCTTACTATGCATCAAGGAAGAATTATACAATCTAGAAGTAAGAACTCAATATTAGATGAAATTAAGATAATTAGTCAAGATAAAGATTTTAAGGGCTATATTCATGATATTGGTGGACCAACTGCCAATTTTTATCATCCAGCTTGCGATAAACAGTTAAAAAGTGGAGTATGTACTAATAAGGAGTGTATAGGTTATAATCCATGTAAGAATTTGAAGGTTGATCATAGTGATTATTTAAATATTTTAAAAGAGGCAAGAAACCTACCAGGAATTAAGAAGGTTTTTGTTCGCTCTGGCCTACGCTATGATTACATTATGTATGATAAAAATAAGGAATTCTTTGAAGAACTTGTTAGATATCATGTTTCTGGACAGCTTAAGGTTGCTCCTGAGCATGTAGATGATAGAGTATTAGTAAGAATGGGAAAACCTTCTCGAGGATTATATGATGAATTCGTTAAAACCTATGAAAAGATAAATGAAAAATATCATATGAAGCAATTTTTAGTGCCATATTTAATGAGTAGTCATCCTGGTTCTACCCTAGATGCGGCAATTAATCTTGCTGAATATTTGCGGGATACTGGTCATATGCCAGAGCAGGTTCAAGATTTTTATCCTACTCCAGGAACTGCATCAACCTGCATGTATTATACAGGTATTGATCCATTTACTAATGAGAGTGTTTACGTACCAACTAATCCTCATGAGAAGGCTATGCAAAGGGCCTTAATGCAATATAAGCTACCTCAAAATTATGATTTAGTCTATGAGGCCTTAGTTAAGGCTAATCGAAAAGATTTAATTGGCTATGATAAGAAATGTCTTATTAAGCCAAGAAATGCAGTTAATAGTAAAAGATATTTTAAAAATGAAAAATAAAATTAGAGTTTATGATATAGCCTTAATGGCAATATTAGCTGCCATATTATTTGTTTTAGAAGAGGTTTTAAGCTTTTTGCCTAATATTCAACTAACTGTTTTTTTAATAATATTGTACTCTAAGAAACTGGGACCTTTAAAGGCATCATTAATAGTTATAGTTCATGTAATTTTGGATAATTTGTTTATGAATAGCTTTAATATAATGTATTTTCCATTTATGTTAATAGGTTGGCTATTAATTCCAATTACCATTTCAACTATTTTCAAAAGCTTTAATTCACCTTTAAAGTTGGCAATATTAGCTATATGTTATGCGTTTATTTATTGTTGGATATTTATTATACCTAATGTGTTGTTTTTTAAAATTGATGCTTTAACATATTTTATGGCTGATATATGGTGGGAAATTGTTTTAGCTTTATCAAGTTTTCTATCAACTATTTTATTGTACAATCCTTGTTCAAAAATCTTAGATATATGCTTAAATAATTATCAACAAAGAATTTATTAAATGTATAAAATTTTGATTTTAAAATAATAATATTATGGGTAAAAATTAATTGACTTTTACTATAATCTAAGGTAATATATATAGTGCTTGAGGGAGTAGATGACCTATTAATTATGATAGGTTGTAGCAATCGACAGCACGATATTATATCCGGTGCTACATAACATCAAGACTTAAGTATGGTTGTAAGGCTGTACTTGTCTTTATTATGTAGAATATAGTTTAGACAAGTAGGTTAATTGACCTACTTTTATTATTTTCCAGGGAGGTTAAAAGATGGAAATTAACAAAGTGTCTTTTGAAAGGTTAGACATAAAAGAAACAGAGGCCACACTTAAAACTGATTTAGAAAATGGTTTGAAAAGTGAAGAGGTAGAAAAAAGACAAGCCGAATATGGTAAGAATGAGTTGGTAGAAAAGAAAAGAAAATCATGGATAATGATATTTTTAAGTGAATTAAACAATCCAATGATTTTCGTATTATTTGGAGCAATTGCTGTTACAATAGGTCTATCAATTTATGAAACTGTAAAATCAATAAAAGAGGGCTTAGGCTTTAGCTTTATTGAAACAGGAGATTGGCCAGATGTAATTATAATATTAGCAGTAATAATTTTAAATGCAGTTATAGGTACCGTCCAAGAAATTAAGGCTGAAACATCTTTAGAGGCCTTAAAGAAAATGTCATCTCCAGAATCTACTGTTATTCGTGATGGCAAAAGAATGAAAGTTAAATCATCAGACTTAACAATTGGTGATATTGTAATACTAGAAGAGGGGGATACAATTGGAGCAGACCTACGTCTTGTCCAAAGCGTTAATTTAAAGGTAAACGAATCTTCTTTAACTGGTGAATCAGTTCCTGTTGAAAAGGATTGTAATATTGTTTTTTCTGATGAGGTTGGAATTGGCGATAGAATTAATAGTGCTTATATGTCAACTACAGTTACATATGGTAGAGGTATGGGTGTTGTAGTTAGATGTGGTATGCAAACTGAAATAGGTCGTATTGCCAGTGCTATTTCTGAATCAGATGCCGAAGAAACTCCATTACAAAAGGTATTAGCTAAGCTATCTAAAATATTAGGTATTTTAACATTAGCTGTAGTAGTCTTTGTTTTACTTGTCGATATCATTTGGATTTTTGTTGATGGTAAGGGTAGTGAAATTGAAGCCTATATGGAAGCTATTTTATCTTCCATTTCCTTAGCAGTTGCCGCTATTCCTGAAGGATTGCCAGCTGTTGTTACTATTGTATTAGCTATTGGTGTTCAAAGAATGGTAAGGGCAAATACTGTTGTTCGTAAGCTTCCAAGTGTTGAAACATTAGGTGCTGTAAGTGTAGTATGCTCTGATAAAACTGGAACATTAACTCAAAATAGAATGACTGTTGTTGAGGCTTATGTAGATGATAAGTTTTATACTTCAGATGATTTCAATACAAATCAGGAAAATGAGGATATCAAATTATTGGCAAAGGGTATGAGCCTTTGTTCAAATGCTACTGTAGATGAAGGCTTATATGGAGATCCTACTGAAATAGCTTTAGTAGTTTTTGCAAATCAATTTGAATTACGAAAGAAAGTTTTAGAGGATAAGAGTCCAAGAGTTGATGAGTTGCCATTTGATAGTGTGAGAAAAATGATGTCTACTAAGCATGTTGAGGATGGTAAAAACATCATTTATACTAAGGGTGCATTAGATAGTATTTTAAAAAGAACTACTCATATTCTTGATGCAGGCAAGGTTAGAAAAATAACTGATGAAGATATAGAAAAAATTTATAATGCTAACTCAGCATTTTCAGATAAGGCTTTACGTGTTTTAGCCCTTGCTTATAACAATAAAGATTCAATCACTGAAGAGGATTTAACGTTTGTTGGACTTGTGGCAATGATTGACCCACCTCGTCCTGAAGCAAAACCAGCAGTTGAGAAATTTAAAAAGGCTGGTATTATTACAGTTATGATTACAGGTGATCATAAAGATACTGCTTTTGCTGTAGCTAAAGAATTAGGTATTTGTGAAACTAAGGATCAATGTATTACAGGTGCTGATGTTGATGCAATGAGTGAAGAACAACTTAAAGAAGCATGTAAAAATGTACGTGTATTTGCTCGTGTATCACCTGAAAATAAGGTTATGATTGTTAAAGCTTTCCAAGGCTTAGGTAATATTTGTGCTATGACAGGTGATGGTGTTAATGATGCTCCAAGCCTTAAGGCTGCTGATATAGGTATTGCAATGGGTATTACTGGAACTGATGTTGCTAAGGGTGCGGCAGATATGGTTTTAACTGATGATAATTTTGCATCTATTGAAAAGGCAGTAGAAGAAGGCCGTGGTATATATGCAAATATTAGAAAGACTGTTTTCTTCCTACTAGGAAGTAATATATCAGAAGTATTAGCGATGTTTATTCTAATTTGTATTGGTCTTCCAGCTCCACTTATCGCTATTCACTTATTGTGGGTTAATTTAATTACTGACTCACTTCCTGCTATTGCTTTAGGTATGCAGGCTAAGGATCCTAATTGTATGAATCAAAAGCCTAGAAATCCTAAAGAAGGTATCTTTGCTCATGGTGGTGTAGGATTAACAGTTGGTTATGGTGCAGTAATAACAATTTCTGTTTTAATTTCTTATTTATCTTGTGCATGGCTAAATAATACTTATTCATTTAGTGCAATTAAGGAATTATATAGTAATAATCCTGATATATTACACCAAGCTCAAACAATGGCTTTCACTACATTAGCCTTTGCTGAATTGTTCCATATGATTGGAATGAGCAATCCAAACCGTTCTTTTGTTCATGTATTTAAGGATAAAAATTTAATGATGTTGATTGCTTTTATAGCTGGTATTGTTTTACAATTATTTGTTATTGAAACACCAGGGGTACAGGATGTATTCTCAACATTTAATTTAAGTGCAATAGAGTGGGTAATTACAGCAGTATTCTCTATTATGCCACTAATAGTTCATGAAATTGTTGTACTAGTTAAATATATAAAGAAAAAAAGTAATAAAGAGGCTTAATGTAAATAGTATTCTTTAAAAATAAACCCATAAGTATATTAGTAAAAATTACTAAATAGCTTATGGGTTTTTATTTTAGGTTAAATATTATGATAAAATAATATATTTAGTAGTAAAAAATATCAAAATAAATTTTTAAATTTAAAATTAAGTCTCATATAAAAAATAAAAGGATTACTATCTTTTTTGATATTAATCCTTCTATAATTTAATAACAAACTAAATTGTATTTCTATTAGTCTTATCTTTTTCTACCTAATCCTATTTTATTATATACTTTATTTAATTTCTTATTAGCCAGATAATTAGCATAATCTCTACCTTGGTCTAATACCTCATCTATAACATTAGAATTAATTAATTCATTATATTTTTGTTGGATAGGTTCTATTTCCTTTATTACAGCTTCAGCTACATCTTCCTTAAATTTTTGATAATTTGAGTCTTGATATAGGTTAACTAATTCATCAATTGGTTTGCCACTTACGCAAGATAATATAGTCAATAGATTAGATACACCAGGTTTATTTTCAACATCGTATTTAATTGTACCGTCACTATCTGTAATAGCAGATTTTATTTTTTTCCTAATAGAATTCAAATCATCTAATAAGGCAATATAGGCTTTAGGATTAGAATCAGACTTACTCATTTTTTTGGTTGGGTCAACTAAAGACATAATTTTAGAGCCTTCCTTAGGTATGTATGGACTAGGAATATTAAATGTTTCCCCATACTTAGAATTAAATCTCATAGCTAAATCCCTTGTAAGCTCTAAATGCTGTTTTTGATCGATTCCAGTAGGTACTAAATCAGCATCATATAACAAAATATCTGCTGCCATTAAAGAAGGGTATGTTAGTAAGCCAACAGAAACTCCACCTACCATTTTTTCTTTTTTATCTTTATATTGGGTCATTCTTTCTAATTCCCCAATATAGCCATTACACTGCATAACCCAACCTAGTTCTGCATGAGCTGGAACCTCAGATTGTATAAATATATGGACTTTATTTGGATCTAGTCCGCAAGCTAGATAAAGTGCCACAAGTGAACGTATATTTTTTCTTAAAGCTGTTTTATCTTGAGGTACTGTTATAGCATGAAGGTCAGCTATGAAAATTAAAAAATCTGTAAATTGATTTTCATTTTGGAGCTTAACAAAATTTTTAACAGCTCCTAAATAATTGCCAAGTGTAATATTACCGCTTGGTTGAATTCCTGATAAAAAACGCATTTTAATTCCTCCTTAAAACAAAAAAAGCACCTAATTTTTAAGGACGCTTAACAGCGCGGTGCCACCTTAATTCTAGTAATACTAGCTCTTTAAATTAAATTTATAACCATTTCCAAAATATATTATATTTGGTGCTTTCACCATCCACCAATCGCTAAAAAAGTGAATATATTTTGTACTCGTGGATATTATAATAAAAAAAGGAATAATTGTCAATGTACAAATAAAATAAACATATAAGTAAAACTTGCTTTACAATTATATATATTTTTTTTGAATTTTTTTATGAAAATATAATTTTTGCACGTGTTTAGAAAGCATTTTCAATTATTTATTCATAAAAACACTTGTTTTATAAAATTTAATGTATTATAATATTTGTACAAAAAAATAAGAAAAGGGGTAATATTATGAAATTAAAAAAATTAACAATGGCTGGTTTAGCGGCCGTGGCTGTTTTAGGATTAGCTTCATGTGGAAAGCAAACTCCTTCAGAGAAAAATGAATCCCTAAATGCTGCCACAGGAGCTACTACTGATAAAGACTTAGATATATATGAAGCTCAATTATCTGATTTTTTAAGCGTTTATAACGATGCTAAAACAAAGACTAATGTTAACGAGAAATTTGCTTATATGGCTAAGGCTGAAGCAGAATTATTATCATCTGCAGTTTTCATACCAACATCTACTTTAGGTGGTAACTATGCTTTAGGAAAGGTAGCACCACGTACAGCACCATATGCTTTATGGGGTAGTGATGAATATAGATACAAAAATCTTGTTGTCACTAATAAATTAATGAAGGCATCAGATCGTCAAGCTTTATTAGATTACTGGGAAGCTCATAAAGGTACTGAAGGCTATGACTCAGTTGAATATGCTAAATCTTATTTAACTTCACAGGGTTATACATTTACTGATACTTATGTATATCAATACACAGCTGCACCTAAGACTTTCGACTGGTTAGCAACATCTCAACAAACAGATTCTGAGGTTGTAACTAACATCGTTGATGGTTTAGTTGAATACAATGGTGAAAATGAGTTAGTTCCTGCTTTAGCAACTTCTGCAACACCTGAAAGAACAGAAAATGCTGATGGAACTGTAACATACACATTTGAAATTAAGAGTGGCTTAAAGTGGTATAAAAATGATGGTACTGCTACTAACTATGATATAACAGCAGATGATTTCGTAGCTGGTTTCCAACATATGCTTGATGCTGCTGGTGGACTTGAATATTTAGTTCAAGGTGTTATCGTTGGTGTAGATGAATATTTAAGTGGAGAAATTACTGATTTTTCACAGGTTGGAGTAAAGGCTGAGGGTAATAAGGTAAGCTATACACTTATAAAAGATTTATCATATTTTGAAACATATTTAAGCTATAATATTTATCAACCATTATGTAGAGCTTACTTCTTAGAACAAGGAGGAGCATTTGGTAGACAAGCATTTGCTGAAGCTTCAAACTCATCAACTTATACATATGGTAAGTCAAAGGATAATGTATTAAGCTGTGGTGCTTACTATATTAAAACTTATGGTGATAATTCAACAATTGAATATGAAATGAATCCAGGATATTGGGATCAAGATATTGAGATTAAACACATTAAGTGGTTATATAATGATGGTTCTGATCAATTAAAGGGATATAATTGGTTAAAGGATAATCAAATTAGTGGTGCAGGTTTAAATACTGCTGCAATTGAACAAGCTAAAAAGGATGGTTTATTTGATACTTACGCTTATGTAACTGATACTACATCTACTACATATTTTGCTGCTTATAACTTAAATCGTCAAACATATGTATTATCTAATGGTGCTGTTGCTTCTAAGCAAAGCGAGAAGCAAGCTGTTGATACATATAAAGCAATTCAAAATAGAAACTTCCGTTTAGCACTATCATATGCATTTGATAAGGCAAACTGGAATGCACAACAAATGGGTGAGGATTTAGCATTAACTGCTTTAAGAAACTCTTATATTCCATATGATTTCGTATCATTAACTGATGAAATTACAGTTACAGTTGGTAGCGAAAATAAGACATATGCTGCAGGTACTGCTTATGGTAAAATTTTACAAGATTATTGTGATGCATTTGGTCTTGATATTAATGTTAAAGATGGTGTAAATGGTTGGTACAATGTTGATAATGCTAAAGCTACTATGGCAAAAGCTGTTGAAGAATTAGCTGCTGATGGATTAACTATCAACTCTGATAATAAGATTCATCTTGACTTATTCTATTTATCAACAAGTGATGTTCAAACTAAGCAAGCTACATCTTATAAGCAATCTGTTGAGGCTGCATTAGGTGACTATGTTGTAGTTGATTTAGTAGAGTGTACAACTCCAGATGATTATTACAATGCTGGTTATCATGCACCTACAGGAGCAGATGGAAACTATAATGTATTCTATGGCTCTGGTTGGGGTCCTGATTATGGTGATCCTTCTACATATCTTGATACTTTCTTACCTGAAGGTGCAGGATATATGACAAGAACTATTGGTTTATGGTAAGATAAACTCTTGACTTTACAATTAGGTTTTTGTAGAATAAAATTGTATAATGATAGGGTGATGAGGATGATTTGTTATGGTCATCCTCTTCATTTGTCAAATAAAGGAGTGAAAAAAAGATGGGTAAGTATCTTTTAAAGCGTTTAATTCACGGTATTTTTTCTATAATTATAGTAGTTGGTATTGTAATGGTACTTATCTTTTCATTACTTGATAGAAAGGGTATATTTGTAAATGATCCCCAATATACCAAAAAATCAGGAAATCAAAAGATAGTATATGAATATCAACAATGGGAAAAGTATGGCTATGTTGAATTTGACACGTACAATGATTATATCAATTCATTAATTGATTTGGGAGAAATATCAGAAGAAGAAGCTACTGAAGCTAAAAAGCTAGGTATGACTGATGCTGATGATAGTGAAATAGTTTCTAAATGGGTTACTATTTTTACTGATTATTATGAAAAACAAGGTTATACTGTGGAGAGGTTAAAAGGTAAAACTACCACATCAGGAGTAATTATTGAGGCCAATAGACAAAATTTAATTGCCTATAGAGATTTAAATTTGTTTGTTCGCTTGTGGGAATTTTTCACTAGTGTAGTTGAAATAGATACAATTCACTATGTAACTGATGACATTGAGGATAGAGGCATAAAATTTACCTTCTTTGATCCTTTAGCTGGAGGTAAATTTTCACCAGCTATAATAGGAAATGGTACAAAGCATAAATACTTATTATATTTTGATTCGAAATTTCCGTTTATTCATCAAAATTTGGTGACTTTTCATATAGGAAAATCATACTCCTTGTATGAAGGTGTCGATTTAGTTACCCAAATGACACAAAATCAAGGTGCTGCCGTTGTAAGTGATGTTATATATCCTACTGGTGTAACTGGACAATCAAGTCTAGATTTACATAGTGCTACTTATTCACCTGGTCAGGTATCAGATGAAAATATGCGCTTATTTGGTGATAATTATACCAATTGTAGAACTGTTAATTCCTCACTATCAATGGTATCTAACTCATTTGTTATCGGTATTATAGCCACTATATTTACATATTTATTGGGCGTACCTTTAGGTATTTTAATGGCTAGAAAGAAAGATAAATTAATTGATAATGTAGGTACAATCTATATTGTCTTTATTATGGCTGTTCCATCCTTAGCTTATATTTTTATGTTCTCAGCTATTGGTAGCAACTTATTTGGATTGCCTAATCACTTTGGATTGGAGTCTAATCCAAAATGGTTAATTTATGTACTTCCAATTGTATCCCTAGCTTTACCATCTATTGCCAATATAATGAAATGGCTAAGAAGATATATGATAGATCAGATGAGTTCTGACTATGTTAAATTTGCTCGTTCTGGTGGTTTATCTGAAGGAGAGATATTTAGAAAGCATATATTAAAAAATGCGGCAATTCCTATTATTCATGGAATTCCTGGAAGTATTTTAGCATGTATAACAGGTGCTATTATAACTGAAAGTGTTTATGCGGTTCCTGGTACAGGTAAATTATTAACTTCAGCAATTAATAAGCAAGATAATGGTATTATAGTAGGATTAACTATGTTCTATGCTTGCTTATCAGTTTTATCATTAATACTTGGAGATATTCTAATGGCAATAGTAGATCCTCGTATTTCATTTACAACGAGTGGAGGTAAGAGATAATGGAAGATTTTAAATTAACAGACGAAGAATTATTCTCAAGAGTCGACTCTTCATCAATTAGCTCAGAAAAAATCACTGCTCCAAGATATTCCTATTGGAAATCTGTAGCTAGAGTATTTTTTAAAAAGAAAATTAACTGGATAGTTCTTACATTATTAGCAATAATAGTAGTATTTTCCTTTATTTATCCACTTATTGTAGACTTTGATCCATTTTCTGAAATTAGTGATATTTCTAGACAGCATTTATCTCCAAGTGCTGCCATTGAAAAATTTGGTTTTAGCTTTCACTATATTTTAGGTACAGGTTCTTCAGGTGAATCAATTTTTGATAGCACCTGGTATGCTGCTAAAACATCATTATCATTAGCTATTGTTTGTGCTGTAATTAATTTAACAGTTGGTATTTTAGTTGGAGCTATTTGGGGCTTTTCAAAAAAGGTAGATGTTGTTATGCAAGAGGTATACAACATTATAGCTAATGTTCCATATATTTTATTCGTTTCAGTCTTTGTATTTGTAGTAGGATCAGGATTCTGGCCATTTGTTGCAGCCTTGACCATCACTGGTTGGTTAGGAATAGCTTATTTTATTCGTACTCAGGTTATTATAATTCGTGATAGAGAATATAATCTTGCTTCAAAATGCCTAGGTACACCTATTTTTAGACTTACCCTAAAGAATATATTACCATTTTTGACTTCAGTAATCGTTACTATTGCTGCTACAGAGGTCCCATCTTATATTTCTTATGAAGTATTCTTGTCATATATTGGTATAGGTCTATCAGCTCAAGAATCATCATTAGGTAGGATGATTTCAACTGCTCAAGGCTCATTTACTGTTTATCCATGGGAATTCTGGGCACCAGTATTTATCGCATCATTTGTTACTATTGTATTATATGTAGTTGGACAAAATTTAGGTGATGCTAGTGATCCTAGAACTCATATGTAAGGAGGGATATTAAAATGGAAGATAAAAAAATATTATTATCCCTTAAAGATGTTGAGGTTAAGTTTAGAGTACGTGGTCGTATTCTAACCGCAATTAGAGGTGTATCATTAGATATTTATGAGAACGAATCTATCGCCATTGTTGGAGAGTCTGGATCAGGTAAGTCTGTTTTGACTAAAACATTTGCAGGAATGCTTGATTCTAATGGCTTTATTAGTAATGGAGAAATTATATTAAATGATACAGAATTGCAAGACACAGTTGTTAAAAATAATAAGCTAGCTAAAAAAACGATAGCGATTATTAATAAATTCTTAGATAAATTTTCTAAACTTGAATACGGTGCTGCTACTTATAAGGAAATTTTAGATTTAAAGGCCTTAAAAAAAGCTAAAATGAATTTGACAGAAGCAGAGTCAAATGAAATAGATTTTAAAATTAAAAATTTAAATTATGAAAAAGTTGAACTTTTTAATTTAAAGCAAACCTTTGATTCTCGTAAAGAAAAGGATAAGATTAAAGATGCTAATCTTAAAATAAAGGAATATAAAGCGCAAATTAAGGCTTTAGAAGTTGAAAAGACTAAATTATTAAAAAAACATAAGCTTGATTTAAAAAATGATATAGAATTTAATAATGAATATAAAACTAAATTAGTATCTTTAAAAAATAAGTATAAAGAAGAAATTAGTAAAGATATTACAGAAGAAATGAAAAAACAAAATGAATTAATTTCTAAGGAAGTGTATCTTTCAATTGGTAGATATTCATTTGTACAAAAAATAAAATTGGTTACAAAGCTTATTCTTGCTATTAAAAAGGCAATGCGTTTTGGTGTTGATTTAGCTAATAAGGAACTGCTAAATCAGGTTTTTGATACTGTTGCTTTTAGAGTAGAATATTTAGATGAAAATGACGATGTAATACATGGATATTGTAATCTTGATTTAGCAAAAATTAAATATACTAAGGACTGGCAGCAAATTCGTGGTAGTAGAGTTGCTACAGTATTCCAAGATCCAATGACTTCATTAAATCCGATTATTACAATTGGAAAACAAATTACTTCCATAATTTTAAAGCACCAAAAATGCTCTGAGGTAGAGGCTAGACGTCGTGCCGTTGATTTAATGAAAAAGGTTGGTATTCCTAACGCTGAAAATAGATTTGATGATTACCCTTTCCAATATTCAGGTGGAATGCGTCAAAGAATTGTAATAGCAATTGCTTTGTCATGTCAGCCTAAAATTTTAATTTGTGATGAGCCTACTACTGCTCTAGATGTTACTATTCAAGCACAAATCCTAAAGCTTATTAAGGATTTGCAAAAAGAATTTAATTTCACAATAGTATTTATAACACATGACCTTGGTGTTGTTGCTAATATAGCTGATCGTGTAGCAGTATTATATGCTGGTCAAATCGTTGAACTTGGTACATGTGAGGATATTTTCTATGATCCACGTCATCCATATACTTGGGCATTACTATCTTCACTACCACAATTATCTGAGCGTGGTACAGAACTTTATTCAATTAGTGGAACTCCACCTTCTTTATATAATAAAATCATTGGTGATCCATTTGCACCAAGAAATCCATATTGTTTAAAAATTGATACATTAAAGGATGCCCCTATGTTTAAGGTTAGTGAAACTCATTATGCTAAAACATGGCTATTAGATCCTAGGGCACCAAAAATTGAAAAGCCTGAGGCAATTAGAAATATTCATGAAAAGCTTGTTAAGGCTTGTAACATTTAAAGGAGGTATTGTATGGAAGATAATAAAAAAGATATAGCTAACGAAACTACCTCTAATAAAAAAGACAAACATTCAAGTTTTCCACAGCATGGTCCTATTGCTCCTAATGGCAAGGAAATTTTGGTTTCTTTAAAAAATGTTGATATAACATTTAAAAGAGGAGATAGCCAAGTTAAAGCAGTTAAAAATGCTACCTTTGATATATATAAAGGTGAAACATTTTCATTAGTAGGAGAATCAGGAAGTGGTAAAACCACAATTGGTCGTGCTATTATTAGAATTAATCAATGCTCAAATGGTGAGATTTTTTATAAGGGTAAAAAGATCTCTGGTAAGCTAGATCATAAAACTGACCGTGAGGTAATTAGAAATATTCAAATGGTTTTCCAAGACCCTGCAGCATCACTTAATGAGCGTGCTACAGTTGATTATATTATTTCTGAGGGATTATATAATTTTAAATTGTTTGAAAATGAAGCTGATAGAGTAAAAAAAGTTGAAAATATAATTGAAGAGGTTGGTTTATTACCAGAACATTTAACTAGATATCCTCATGAATTTTCTGGTGGTCAGCGTCAACGTATTGGACTTGCTCGTGCTATTGTCATGGAGCCAGAATTTATAATTGCCGATGAACCAATTTCGGCATTAGATGTTTCCATTCGTGCTCAGGTTTTAAATTTGTTAAAAAAATTCCAAAAGGAAAGAAATATAACCTATTTATTTATAGCTCATGATTTATCAATTGTTAGATTTATTTCTGATAGAATTGGAGTTATATATAAGGGAGATATTGTTGAAATTGCTGATGCCGAGGAATTATTTGAATATCCTCTTCATCCATATACACGTTCTTTAATTTCAGCTATTCCTATTCCTGATCCTAAATTAGAGAAGAATAAGGTTTTAGTTACCTATGATGGTTCTTGCCATGATTATAGTGTTAACAAGCCATCTTTAGTTGATATTGGTCATAACCATTTGGTTTTTGGTAATGAAGAGGAAATTTTAGAATATAAACGTGTTCGTGAATCTAATATTAGACCAAAATCTATAATTATAAAGGATGAAAACTATCAAGAAGAGCCTAAAATAGAAGAGACTGTAGAAGATACAAATGAATCTTCTATATTACAGACACCTCTTCATGACACAGGTAATATGCTATATACAGTAGTATCATTTTTCTTACCAATTATCGGTTTGATAATGTGGCTATTGTTTAAGCATTTTAAATATTATCATTGCTACCATGCATGTAAAAAGGGTGCAATTAGAGGCTTTATCCTATATGGAACTATTATAGTATTATGGCTAATATGCTTAATAATTGCAGTAATATTTTAAATAATAAAGGCTTAGTAGTGATTTTACTAAGCCTTTTCCCCCATTAAGGAGTGACTCTATGAAATATGTTGACAATGGACCAAAACCAGTTAAGAAAATAGAATTGAATGAAAAAAATGTAAAGCTAAGATTTATTTTATTTATTTTAAGCTTTTTAGTAGTCGTTGTTTGTGCTATTTTAATCTTTGTAAATCTATTTAAAAAGGAGTCTGGCTTTACAACAATAGAGGCTTATCCAACAATAAATATGCAAAATGATTTTGTTTTTAGCTATGATGTTGGTAATACTGATTTGTCTATCACTGAGGAAATTAATAATCTAAGTAATAAGTATACAAGTTTATTGGAATTTAGTTACATACAGTTTGATATTTATGCTGATCACGATCAAAAAAACATTAATTATATTAACAACCATATTAATGAAGATATCCAAATATCTGAGGTATTATATGATTCTATTGAAGATGTTGTTAATGAAAATGAAAAATTATTATATCTAGCTCCGATTTATGCCTATTATAATGATATGTTTTCTACTGAGTTAGATCTTAATATGTTAGATCCTTATCAAAATATAAACGTTCAAAATTATTTTAAAGATATTTTAGATTATATTAATTCTAATTCTATAAAAATTAATTTACTATCTAACAATACGATAAACCTATATGTATCTGAAGATTATATAAATTATTTAAATGAAAATGATGTTTTCTACTATATTGATTTTGGCTTTTTAAAAAATTCTTTTATTATAGATTACATTGCTGAAAATTTACTATTAGCCGGTTATAATAAAGGTAATATAAAGTCATATGATGGATATTTTGTAAATTTAGACTCATCTCTTGATTATAATTTTGTTATTGATGTTTTAGATAATGTAAATAATTTTGGCAGTAGAGTTTGTAACTTTACAGTCAAAGGAAAAACAAGTGTAGTTCAATTTAGAAATTTTATGTATTATCAAAATGATATTTATAGATATGTTAAAATGCCGGATAACAGTTTTAGACATATTTATATAGATCATAATGATGGCTTATCTAAAAGCTCTACTAATAGCTTGACATCATATTCAACTGAATTATCTTGTAGTGAAATAGCCCTTAAAACCTATAGAGGCTTTATTAGCGATAATTTTTCATTGGCTACAACAAATCAAATAAAACAGGTATGGATTGTAAATACATCTATATATTATAACGATCAATCTATTTCCTTACAAAATTTATATGATATTAATAATGTTAAATATGAAGGAGTGATGGTCAATGATTAATCGTCATAAAAAGCTAATTATTGGATTATCAATCTATATAATACTAACCTATGTGCTACCATTACCTTTTGTTTTTATTTATAATAGAAGTGATATATTAGGTATTGCTAGCATTATTTCTACTTTATTAATTTTACTTGTAATAAACTTTAGATCTGGAAGAAATCTAAAAAGTCGTTTTAAGGAAGAATATTTATCTAAAAAAGAAAAGGTAGCTAAAACAAGTCTTTATATTGAGTCACAGCGAATATTATTATTTACTTTAATTATAATGGCAATCTTAACAATTATTTTATGTTTAGTCGTATTATAAAAATAGGCTGTAAGATTTGGCATTTATATGTCTAATCTTACAGCCTTTCGTTTACTTATTACGATAGTCATAAGCACGTTTACTTTTGCGAATTGATTCCTTATAGGTAATCTTGTAGGTATCTAAAAAATTTTCAAAATCCTTAGTTCCTTGACGAATATCATCAACCTCGTACTCTATTTCATAATCTACATGTCCATAATACTCACTCTTATCTAAGAATAATGTACCATCCTTGTATGGAGTTGATGCTCTATGAGTTGTGAGTTGAGCGATATTTTTCACAAAATAAGGTATGCCAATAATACTAGCATCAAAGCCATTGGCTAAAAAATCATCAGCTTTTTCTTTGTTAATAAGAATGTGTGTTTCATCTGCTCCAACCTCAGCTCTTGTTTTTTTAGTGAGCTTATAATTTGAGCCCTTCTTTCTAATTCTTAAAACTGTTTTTTCATTCATAAGCTTAGTATCTGGAGTATCAAAATAATAATTAGTTTGATCAAAAATATTATTTTCAAGATCAAATTCTTTTAACAAGTTATTATATTCAGCCTCAGTAATAAAAGTCTTGAATTCAATTTCTTTATTTTGTGTCATTTCATATCACTCCTAACATATTCATTAGTATATATATTATACTAATAATTGTGGATAAAAATCAAGTCTTGTGATAAAATAAGTAAAAATGGTGTTTAGTGTCGAGGTGAAAAATATGAGTTATTGTATAATAAATAAAGATGATGATTTTTCTAGTGATCTTTGCAATAATTTAAAAAGCAGGATTAAGGAAGAATATTCAACCATTAATCCCAATTTAGTTATTGCTGTAGGTGGAGATGGTACTATTTTGCAAGCAACTCATTTGTATCCAGAGGCAATAATTTTTGGAGTTCATACTGGACATTTAGGCTTTTTTGCTAATTACGGCATAAATGATTTGGACATATTAATTGATAATATTAATAATAAAAGCTATAAAATAGATTCGCTAGATATGTTATCTTGTGATATCTATCTTGATAATAAAAAATTAGAGGTATTTGCCTTAAATGAGATCACTATAGTTTCTCCACCTAGAACCTTGCGACTTGATGTCTATATAGATGATGAATTTTTTGAACGTTTTAGAGGTACAGGTATGTGCATATCCACACCATCAGGATCAACAGCCTATAATAAGTCATTACATGGTAGTGTAGTAGATCCTAGCATCAAATGTATGCAGCTTACAGAAATAGCCGGAATTAATTCTATTGCTTATAAGACACTTGCGTCCCCATTAATATTAGGTTATGATCGAAAAATAACCTTAAAGGCCTTAAATTTACAAGAGGTTTTTATAACAGTAGATCATCTATTTTATAAGCTTACTAACTTTAAATCTATGGATATTTTATATAAAAATAAAACAATAAAAATGGCTTATAATAATCATGAAAGCTTTCTAAAAAGAATCAATAGGTCTTTTATCATATCTAAAGAATAAAGAACTCATATTTTTATGAGCTCTTTCAGACCGTTGACAAACCCCTGTTTTTAAAAATCAGGGGTTTGTCCTTTTATAATTATTATTAAAAACCACGCTTTAGACAAATCGAGAATAACTTTTTTGACTTTACCTACGTGTCGATTTTTATATAACTGAAATAAAATAGCTTGTTGACTAGTTTGTCAACAAGCTGAAAGAACTCATATTTTTATGAGCTCTTTATTTTTTTAATATTAATTTAATAATTATATGAAAGTAAGATAGTATTAATATTCCTATCAAAACTATAGATAAAATATATAGATTTAAAGCTAACATACTATTATAAAGAATGTATGTAGATAACTTAAACAATATTATATCTAATACTATTGTAGTAATTAAACTAATTAAACCAGTGATTAATGAATATTTAAAAAATATATTATTAAATGCCTTTTTAAGCATTGGTAAATACTTTAAAATTTTAAAATTATTTTTATGTTTTAATGTATAAACTAGACTAAATAATATTACTATACATAAAAATAATATTAGTAATGTTATCATAATAAACATAAAATATATTTCAAGTTTATCCCTTAAATCAAAATTATTTAATATTTTTCCACAATTTAATGGTATGTACCTATTATCTATAAATTCATCTAGCATATTAGTATGAAAAATAATATCATAAACTATAAAATTTTCTTTTTCCTGTATTTTCTGTAATAGGTTATTTGTAAAATTTTTATTAAAAAGCATACCAAAGTTATCATCATCATAGACGCCTACGATATTAACTAAAAATTCAAAATTTTCATATGTTAAGTAATATTGTAAATCTGAAATAAAATCACTTATATTATCAGTTTTGAAAATAGTTTCTACAAAGCCAGTAGAAACGACTATATCTAAACTATTAGTAGGTGCCTTACCATATAAAAGATTTATATTGTCTTTAAATTCATATCTAATATCACTATTAATAAAATTGGCAAAAATTATGTTTTTAAATGTAGCTTCATTAATATAGGCATGCATATATTTCTTTTTTAATTCATTTAAATTATAATCAAAAAATTTATTGTTAAGATTTAATACGTAATCATCCTCATAAACATTTACATAACTTTCAACCTTCTGTTTATAATAGCTTAGAAAGCTATTATATTCATTATCATAATTTACTTCATATATTAATACTTTTAAGCGATAATCTTTGATATGTAAAAAACCATTATTATCTATCATTTTCATGGCCTTAAAGTAATTATATAAATAGGAAGATACTAACATTTCATCTATTGCTAGGTTTGGATATTGATAATCATTGACATGTAAAAATTCTACATTTGCAACATTATAAAAGTAGTAATCGCTGTTTTTTTCTATCTTATCAAGAATGTCAAAGCTATTTACCATTTTATTGTCGTTATAGACGCCGAAATAAACTGTATCCAAGCCTTCGATATAGTTTTGAAATTTATTTTGTTGATAAGTATCATACTTATTTTCAAAATGTTCTGTGGTAATAGTTGTTAATGCTCCATCTTTCATATTAATACAGTTTAGGTAAAGATCATTATAGCTAATACTATAGATAAGAATAGATAGTCCTAAAAACATTAAAAAGAGAAATGATAGGATGAAAAATGAATAAAAATATTTATTTATAAATGTCTTTTTTAATATTTTATAATCAATATTATTTTTATCAGTAGGTATTATATTTTCATGGATTATTATTTCATAATTTTGATGGGTAATTAAATTATAATTTTTAATTTCATAGATGATGTCGCAATATTTTTTTGTTAAAGAAGAATTAGAGGTAATTATTATACAATAAAATTGACTTAATTTTTTTAATAGATCCATTATAGTAATTGAGGTCATATAATCCAAATTAGCAATTGGTTCATCTAAAAGAAGACAATTACTACCTGATAATATAGCTCTTGCAATTGCAATACGTACCCTTTCACCTTTAGAGCAGAGAATTGCCTGTTTCTCTTTAATATTATAGATTTGAAAGTCATTTAAAACTTTGTCAATTTTATCTTCATCATTACATATAATTTTTAAATTTTCTAAGACTGTTAAATTATCAAAAATCATGTAGGTTGAATCTACATATGAGTATTTATAATCATTAAGTATTTGACCATTAGTAGGCTTAATAAAAGAAGATATAAGTTTTAATAGAGTTGTCTTACCAATACCATTTCTACCCTCTATAGCATATAATCCATTTTGATTAATTTCTACATTTACATTTTTAAAAATACAAAGATCTTTAAAACTCATATCTAAATTAATTATTTTTAGCATATTATCACTCCATTTTTGAAGTCTTATTGGTTTTAAAATATATAAATATATAATAACCAATAGTAGTAATTATAAATATTATGCTTGTTGTAATGGATATTATAGTTACATTATAGGAGTACAAATTAAAATAATATAGAAGTAAATCAAGGATTATAAAGAATATTATGGCAAATATAAAAAGTAAATAAAAGGATTTTATAAAAATGTATTTTTTAAAGTTCTCAACTAAAGTATTAGAATACCCCTTATTTATAAGAGTTTTTTTATAATTGTTTAAATCTAAATTTAAAATCTTTTTATAATACAATAATAAAAGTGTAATTCCAATTAGAAGAACTAAACACAATGGAATAAAGGTAATTACTAAAATAGAATGAGTTTGAATTTTGTCTAATAAAGTAATTTTAGTGGGAAAATTAATCTCATCTAGATTTAAATTATAGGCATCATCAAAACTATCAATTGCTTTAATTTTATTAAATTTTATATCGAAACTATCCTCATAACTATAATTAATTTGATTTTTAATATTATTAAGAGTTTCTTCGGTAACTACAATAACTATACTGAACTTTTTAATACTTATATCAGTATTAGTCCAATAGTTAGGAATGAAAGAAAGATTAATTTCTGTTTTATTATATTGGAAATTATCAAATTCATAATCATTTGAGTTAATATTAAACTTTATTGTTGGCATAGCTATTAAATTTTTATAATATGTTATATCATCTTCATGTTTTCCGTATACGGCTGCTACTTTAAGCTCATTATTACTAAGTGTAGTATAATCTAATTTAAAATTATTGTTTCCATTAATGTTTTGATATTCATTATTAGATATAAAATAGGCATTATATCTTTCATTATTTAAATTAATTGGAACCACTAAATTATTTTTAATTTGATAAAATAAATTTTCATAGCTAGTTGAATCAATATAAATATAGCAATTATTTTCCGCGTAATTTAAAATTTCGGATATGGATCCATTATTTTTAATATCGTAATAGCTAGTTTTATAAAAGCCTGCTACTTTTAGACTAATATCACTATCATATAGCTTGCCAAAGGCACTAGAAATAAAAATTGATTTATTTTCTTGAAATGATTTTTGTAAAAAATCAGGCAATAAAGCCTCATTATGATTAAGCTTTAAAAATCCAGTTTTACAAAGATTATCAGTCATTTTAATAATCTTTATGTTTGTTAATTCTGTTGAAACTGAATCACCATTAACCTGATCGCTGTATCCTAGTCCAATGCTAATGGTACTATTATATTCAGTAGAGAATCTATTATTTATTTTTTCAACGTCTATATACGAAATACTATTTGAAATGTCACTATTATATTCAACTATAGGGGTCTGTTGATAAATAGTATTAGCTATAAAAGAATTTTTAGAAGTGGTAAGTATATTAAAAAATATCATAAAAGCCAATAAAATTAAGCTGATGAGAATTCTTAATAATAAAGTAGATTTCTTTGTGGCTATAAATTTTATTTTGTTAGGACTTAATATGAAATCACCATATTCATCTGGTTTTATTAGTTTGTTATTAATTATGTTTTTTTTAATTTCAACTAAAGAATAATCTTTTATGGTAAGAATAGAATCAGCATAATCCTCTATTATTTGCGTAGTATGAGTTATTAAAAAAATAAAGTGATTAGCTTTAAGCTTATTAATATCTTCCATTACTAAATGGATATTATCATAATCTAGGTTACATAAAGCCTCATCTAAAAAGATATATGGCTTTGGTTGTAAAAATATTGATACTAATAAGACAAGTTGACGTTGCCCAAGGGATAGCTCATTAATTTTTTTGTTAATAAAGCTACTCATATTATATCTATCAATATAATAGTTATAAAGATCATTATTTAGATTATGAATTGATAATAAAATATTTTCTTTTGCTGTATTATAATAAAACAAATTATCATCATGACTGATATAAGAAATATTATTTTTAAAAAATAAACTAAAATCCATTTCATTGATATTATTATCGTTATAAAAAATAGCACCAGAATAAATATTTTGGTTAATTAAGCTTTTTAACAAGCTTGATTTTCCACAACCTGATGGACCAACTAAAATTGTAAATCCTGTTTCATTAAAATCATAATCAAATGGATTAAAAATTTTTTTATCCTCATACTCAATACCAAAATTTCTAAGTTTTATCATTTTAACCCCACCATTTCTTAATATTGATAGCGATCTATTTTTTTTATTATAGCATATATATAAAATAAAACCTAGAATTTTATACTTTCTAGGCTGTTTTATTTTATAATGTTTTTTTATTGGTTATGATTTTGTCAATTAAGTTATATTTTAAAGCATCCTCTGGTGACATATAATAATCTCTTTCGGTGTCATGTTCAATTTCCTCTATTGTTTTACATGTGTGCTTAGCTAATAAAGTATTCATTTGTTTTTTGATCCTTAAGAGTCTTTTAGCTTGAATATCAATATCTGAGACTACACCTTGCATACCACCATAGGGTTGATGAATCATAATTTCACTGTGAGCAAGAGCACATCGTTTGCCAGTAGTAGAGGCTAATAAGAAAGCCCCCATAGACATAGCCATACCAATACAAATTGTATTAACCTTAGCTTCAATAAAATGAATAGTGTCATATATTGCCATACCAGAAGTTATAGAGCCTCCTGGCGAGTTAATATATAACCAAATTTCGTCATGATTTAAAGAGTCTAAATATAAAAGCTGAGAAATTAAAACTGAAGCCAAGTCATCATTTATCTCACCCGTAAGAAGAATTATTCTATCCTTTAATAGACGTGAATAAATATCATAGCCTCTTTCTCCACCTTCACCTTGTTCTAAAATATATGGTATATAATTCATTTTTTATCATTCCTTTCACTAGCCTATTTTACCTAAAACGTTTACATCTTTTTGTTTTTTTATGTCGATTAGAAATTTTATTGATTAAAAAATAATATGGTGGTACAATAGTAATGGAAAAAATAATTTCATTATTTAGGAGGAAAAAATATTATGGCTATTAAAGTAGCAATCAATGGTTTTGGACGTATCGGACGTTTAGCATTTAGACAAATGTTTGGTGCTGAAGGATATGAAATCGTAGCTATTAACGATTTAACTGAACCAAAAATGTTAGCAAATTTATTAAAGTATGATACTGCACAAGGTGGTTATTGTGGACACATCGGTGAAGGCTTACACACAGTAGAGGCTGGTGATGGTTCAATCACTGTTGATGGAAAGAAAATTACTATTTATGCAGAAAAGGATGCAGCAAATTTACCTTGGGGTGAAATTGGTGTTGATGTAGTATTAGAGTGTACAGGTTTCTACACTAAGAAGGAAAAAGCACAAGCTCATATTAATGCTGGTGCTAAGAAGGTTGTTATTTCAGCTCCAGCTGGAAATGATCTACCTACTATCGTTTATGGTGTAAATGAGAAGACTTTAACTAAGGAAGATAACATTATTTCTGCAGCTTCTTGTACAACTAACTGTTTGGCTCCTATGGCTAATGCTTTAAATAAGTATGCTCCAATTCAATCTGGTATCATGAGCACAATTCATGCATATACAGGTGATCAAATGATCCTTGATGGACCACATAGAAAAGGTGATTTACGTAGAGCACGTGCTGGTGCTGCTAATATCGTTCCTAACTCTACAGGTGCAGCAAAGGCAATTGGTTTAGTTATTCCTGAATTAAATGGTAAATTAATCGGTTCTGCTCAACGTGTTCCAGTAACTACAGGTTCTACAACTATTTTAACTGCAGTTGTTAAGGGTTCTGATGTTACTGTTGAAGGAATTAATGCTGCAATGAAGGCTAGCCAATCTCAATCTTTCGGATACAATGAAGATCCAATCGTTTCTTCAGATGTTATCGGTATGAGATACGGTTCATTATTTGATGCAACTCAAACTATGGTAGCTAAGATTGGTGAAGATTTATATCAAGTTCAAGTAGTTTCTTGGTATGATAATGAAAATTCTTATACTAGCCAAATGGTTCGTACAATCAAATATTTTGCTGAATTAAAGTAATAAAAATTAAGGCTTAAGGTTATCCTTAAGCTTTTTTTGTTTATTATATGACATAATGTGCTATAATCAACTTAATGAGGTGGTAAAATGAGTTGGAAAACATTTTTAGATCAAGAACGAAAATTGGACTATTATAAAGAACTTAAAAATAAAATTGATTATGAATATCAACATTATACGTGCTTTCCACAATACAATCTTTTATATAATGCATTAAAAATGACTAAAATGGAAGATGTAAAGGTTGTAATTTTAGGACAAGATCCCTATCATGAGCCCAATCAAGCTCATGGATTAGCATTTTCAGTGTTATGTGAAAAGCTACCACCATCTTTAAAAAATATTTACCAAGAAATGCAAAACGATTTAGGTGTTGAGGTAAAGCAGGATGGAAATTTAGAGTATTTAGCTAAGCAGGGTGTTTTACTTTTAAATACAGTATTATCAGTTAGGCTTGGTGAGGCTTATTCACATAGTAATATGGGCTGGGAAATATTAACTGATCATATTATTTCCAAATTAAACTCATTAGATCAGCCAATAGTTTTTATACTATGGGGTAGTCATGCTCAAAAAAAGAAGGCTTTACTTAATAATAGCAAGCATTTTATTATTGAATATGCTCACCCATCTCCACTTTCAGCTTATCGTGGTTTTTTTGGTTCAAAGCCTTTTTCAAAAACCAATAATTTTTTAATGTCATGTGGTTTACAACCGATTAAGTGGGTTAAGGCCCAATATTTAAGCTCGTTATAGCATAATTTAAAATGGGTGATGAAAATGCAAGGTAGCTATTTAAATGGCTATAATCAAATGAAACAATATATTGTTAAATCAGGAGATAGCTTATATAGTATAGCAAAAACATTTAATACTACAGTTGATGAATTAAAGTCAATAAATCATTTGTATTCAAACACAATATATCCAAATCAAATTCTCTTTATTCCTAATTCCTCTAAAACCAATAACACTTATCTTACAAACAGTGGTGATTCTTTAAAGGATATAATGAAAAAATTTGATTTAGATATTTCTGATTTGGAAAAATTTAATGATTTAGATAAATTAAAATTAGAGGCAAACCAATTGTTGTTAGTCGAAAAGCGGTCTTTAGACTCAGTCTATATTGCTAAAAATGGCGACAAAATAGAAGATGTTTTGTCGAAATTTAATCTTTCTCCTTTGGAGTTTTTAAAGCTTAATGAATCTAAAATATTAAATAATGGTAATGAGATAATTATTGGTAAGTAATTATCTCTTTTATTTTATTTTGTCAAAAAAAATTGAATAAAAACGTTTACTTAGCACAAAAGACTAACAATTAGGGTATAATAATTGCGAGAATGTATTACTAGGAGGATTTTATGGAAGAAAAGGTTTTAACACCTCAAGAAGAGGTAGATGCCTTAGTACAAAAGGGATTAAAGGCTTTGGCTGAGTATGCATCATTCACTCAAGAGAAGATTGACTATATTGTTGCTAAATGTAGTGTTGCTGCCCTTGATAAGCACGGTGAACTTGCAAAATTAGCTATTGAAGAAACTAAGCGTGGTGTTTTTGAGGATAAAGCTACAAAGAACCTATTTGCGTGTGAATATGTTACACACAATATGAAGCGTTTGAAGACTGTAGGTGTTATTAGTGAGGATGATGTTACAGGTATTACAGAAATAGCTGAACCAGTTGGTGTTGTTGCTGGTATTACGCCAGTTACAAATCCTACATCAACAGCAATTTTTAAATCATTAATATGTTTAAAAACTAGAAACCCTATTATTTTTGGTTTTCATCCAAATGCTCAAAAGTGTAGTGTAGCTGCTGCTAAAGTTGTTTATGAAGCTGCAATTGCTGCAGGAGCTCCAGAAAATTGTATTCAATGGATTGAACATCCATCAATGGATGCTACAACTGCTCTTATGAAGCATCCTGGTGTTGCAACAATTTTAGCAACAGGTGGAAATGCAATGGTTCGTGCTGCTTATTCATGTGGTAAACCAGCTTTAGGTGTAGGTGCTGGTAATGTACCTGCATATATGGAAAAGTCATGCAATATTCGTCAAGCTGTTAATGATATTGTAATGTCTAAAGCATTTGATAATGGTATGATTTGTGCTTCTGAGCAAGCTGTTATTGTTGATCAAGAAATTTATGATGCTACAGTTGCAGAATTTAAAAAATTTGGTGTTTACTTTGCTTCTAAGCAAGATAAGAAGAAACTTGAAGCTTTTATGTTTGGCGTTAACAAAAAGGAAGATTGTGTAAATGCTAAATTAAATCCAAATATTGTTGGAAAGTCTGCTAAATGGATAGCTCAAGAAGCAGGTATTGAGGTTCCTGACAATACTGTTATAATAATTTGTGAATGTCAAAGTGTAGGCGTTGAGGAGCCATTAACTAGAGAGAAATTATCTCCTGTATTAGCAATGTTAAAAGCAACATCTACTGATGAGGGAATATTATTAGCTAAAAAGATGGTTGAATTTAATGGTCTTGGTCACTCTGCTGCTATTCATACAGCTTCACAAGCCCTTGCTGATAAATTTGGAGATATCATTCCTGCAATTCGTATCATTTGGAATTCACCATCTACATTTGGTGGTATTGGTAACGTTTATAATTCATTTATCCCATCTTTAACATTAGGATGTGGATCATATGGTCATAATTCAGTTGCTGGTAATGTTAGTGCTATTAATTTATTAAATATTAAGAAAGTAGGTCGTAGAAGAAATAATATGCAATGGTTCAAGGTTCCTGCTAAAATATATTTTGAAAGAGATTCTATCGAATACTTACATCAAATGAAGGAAATGAAGAAGGCTTTAATTGTTACAGACCGTTCAATGGTTGATTTAGGCTATGTAAATAAGGTTATAGATCAATTACAGCTTCGTACTCCTGAGGTTCCTTATCAATTATTCTGTGATGTTGAACCAGATCCATCAATTCAAACAGTATTAAAGGGTGTCGCTTTAATGCGTTCATTTGAGCCAGATACTATTATTGCTTTAGGTGGAGGATCTTCAATGGATGCTGCTAAGGGTATGTGGTTATTCTATGAACAGCCTCAAGTTAACTTTAATGACTTAAAGCAGAAGTTTATGGATATTCGTAAGCGTGCTTTCCAATATCCTGAATTAGGTAGAAAAGCTAAATTAGTTTGTATTCCTACAACATCAGGTACAGGTTCTGAGGTTACACCATTTGCTGTTATTACTGATAAAGAGGAGCATAAGAAGTATCCATTAACAGATTACTCTTTAACTCCAACTGTTGCTATTATTGATCCTGCTTTAACAATGACTTTACCTAAGTCTATAACTGCTGATACTGGTATGGATGTTTTAACACATGCTACTGAAGCTTACGTTTCAACTCTAGCAAGTGATTTTACAGATGGTCTAGCTATTCAAGCTATAAAGATGGTATTTAAGTATTTAGAGCGTTCATATAATAATGGTAAAAATGACCCTGAGGCAAGAGAAAAAATGCATAATGCTTCTGCACTTGCTGGTATGGCTTTTGCTAATGCATTCTTAGGTATGAATCACTCAATGGCACATAAAATCGGTGGAGAATTCCATGTACCTCATGGTAGAGCTAATGCAATTTTATTACCATATACAATTCGTTATAATGGTCAAAAGCCTCAAAAATTATCTACATGGCCAAAGTATAATTATTATCGTGCTGATGAAAGATATGCTGAACTTGCTCGTATTTTAGGTCTTCCTTGTTCAACAGTAGAAGAGGGTGTTGAATCATATGCTAAGGCTTGTGGTGAGTTAGCTAAACGTGTTGGTATCAAGATGAATTTCCAAAGCCAAGGATTAGATAGAGATGTTTATATGGCTAATGTAGAAAAGCTTGCATATTTAGCTTATGAGGATCAATGCTCTCCAGCTAACCCTCGTGTACCAATGGTTGAGGATATGATGAAAATTTTAATTGATGCTTATGATGCTAAGGAATTTGTTGAGGAATAATAATGCTTAATCCTAAACAAAAAGCCTTTTTAAAAAGTTTAGCTCAAAAGGAAAAGGCGGTTTTTCAAATTGGTAAGGATGGTTTAAATCAAAATATGCTTACTGATGTATTAAATTACTTAAATAAGCATGAATTAATTAAAATTTCTATTTTACAAAATTCTTTAGTAACATTTGAAGAAGCGACTGTATTTTTTGAAAAAGCTAATATAGATGTAGTTCAAACTATAGGTAGAATAATAGTTTTATATAAGCATTCTGATAATGCTAAAGATCCTATTATTCTTCCAGTAAAAAAATAAAATTTAGGTAGACATAAAATTGTCTACCTTTTTTATATAAATTGTCTATAATGTTATGTAAAAAAAAGTAGAAATTTGGTATAATAAACGTAGTAGTTGCATAAAGGATGTGTTTTTAGTGAAAAGAATGATTTTAGTTGATGGAAATTCATTGATGTATAGAGCATATTATGGTACGGCATCTAGTGGTACTTTATCTATAAATTCAAAAGGCTTATATACAAATGCTATATATGCATTTGTAAGAATGATGAATCATTTGACTCAAAGCTCATATGATAATATTTTAGTTGCCTTTGATGCTGGAAAAAAGACTATCCGTCATGAGCTTATGAAGGAATATAAGGCTGGAAGAGCACCAATGCCTGATGAATTTAGAATGCAAATTGCCTATATAAAGGAATTTTTAAATATTAAGAGAATAAAGCAATTTGAACAGGACCTATATGAAGCAGATGATATAATTGGTACTATGTCTAAAAAAGCGGAGGAAGCTGGTTTTCATGTAGATATTTATTCTTCTGATAAAGATTTATTGCAGCTTATATCTGATAATACTACCGTTCATTTGACTAAAAAAGGTATGACTGACCTAGAAGATTATACACCTGAGACTTTTTATCAAAGATATAATATAACTTATGATCAATTTGTTGATTTAAAAGCTATGATGGGTGATAAAAGTGATAATCTAGCAGGTATATCAGGAATCGGTGAAAAGAAGGCGGTTAAATACCTAAATATTTACAAATCTTTAGATGAAATTATAAACCATATGGATGAAATTAAAGGCTCTGATGGCGAAAAAATTAGAAACGATTATGAGAATGCACTTTTATGTAGAAAAATGGCGACCATTATTAGAGATTTTGATATCAATCTAACATTAGAGGATACTATAAAGAAGGAAGAGGATGGTGAAAAGCTTTTAGCTTTTTATAAAGAATTAGAGTTCAAATCCTTAATTAAGGATTTGAATTTACCACAACCGATTTCCTCATCGGTTGAGTTTGAGGTTGTAAATCAACCCAATAGGCTTAAAGAAATTTTATTGCCATATTCTTCTTTAATTTTTGAAACTTTTGAATACAATTATCATCAAAGCCCTTTGCTTGCAATTGGTCTTAGAAACAAGCTAGGTACCTTTATAATAGATGTTGATTGTATATATCAAAGTCTTGATTTTGCTTTATATTTACAGGATAAGGATAATCATAAGGCTATTTTTGATTATAAAAGAGCATATGTTTTATCTAAAAGGTTAGGCTTATATTTAGATGGAATAGATTTTGATTTACTATTAGCTACTTATATTTTAAATCCAAGTGTTGCCAAAGAGGAATTTAAGGGCATATCAGATTTTTATGATTATAATGATGTTTATTTTGATGAACAGGTTTATGGTAAAGGGGCTAAAAAGTCCCTACCTGAGAAGGAAGTTATTTATCAGCATGTAGCTAAAAAGGTAAATTGCTTATATTTATTAAAACAAGATGTTTTAACAAGGCTACAGGAGAAAAATCAGTTAACTTTGCTATCTGATATTGAAATACCTTTATCTAAAGTACTAGGTGATATGGAATTTAATGGTATGATGGTTGATTTAGACGAACTTGAAAACCAAAAACTATCTTTAGAAAAAGATATTAAAAATTTGGAGGAGCAAATTTATCGCTTAGCTAATAAGGAGTTTAACATTTCATCTCCTAAGCAGCTAGGTACGGTGCTATTTGAAGATTTAAATATACCTTATCCAAAGAAAAAAGGAGCAAGCTATTCTACAGATATAGAGGTATTACAATCTATTCAAACCTTTAATCCAATTGTTCCTTTAATTATTGATTATCGAGCTAAAACAAAACTATATTCTACTTATATAGTTGGTCTTAAGGAAATGATTTATAAAGATAATAAGGTCCATACTATTTTCCAACAGGCCTTAACACAAACTGGAAGACTATCATCAGTAGAGCCAAATTTACAAAATATACCAATTAGGACTAGTGAAGGTCATAAAATTAGAAAGATGTTTATCCCCCAAAATCCTAATAATAAGCTTTATAGTGCTGATTATTCCCAAATTGAGCTTAGAGTATTAGCTCATATGGCTAATGTTAAGAAGCTTAAAGAGGCTTTTTTATCAGGTGAAGATATTCATACAAAAACTGCTAAAGAGGTATTCCACAAGGATGAAATAGACAGTGAAGATCGTAGAAGAGCTAAGGCTGTCAATTTTGGAATTGTTTATGGTATATCAGCCTTTGGATTGGCTACAGATTTAAAAATTAGTAATGTTATGGCTGCTAATTTTATTAAAAGCTATTATGAGGTATATCCAGAAATTAAAGAATTTATGGACCAAACCATTGAGTTTTGTAAGGAAACAGGCTATGTTAAGACTATGAAAAATAGAATTAGATATATACCTGAGATAAATTCAAAAATATATATGCAAAGAGAATTTGCAAAAAGAATGGCAATGAATGCACCTATTCAAGGAAGTGCGGCAGATATTATAAAAATTGCTATGATAAAAGTAGATAATGAAATGAAAAAGAGAAATTTAAAAAGCAAATTATTAGTTCAGGTACACGATGAATTAGTTTTTGAAGTGGAAAATGGTGAAGAAGAAATACTTCAAAAATTAGTACGTGAGAATATGCAAAATGCTGTTGAATTATCAGTTCCCCTTGTCGTTGATGATTCATTTGGCAGCAATTGGTATGAGGTGAAATAATGGATTATATATTAAATAGACGTAGTGTTAGAAAATTTGATTTAAATAAAAAAATATCTTTTTTACAATTAAAGGAATTATGTAAATATGCTGAGTCTGCTCCTTCAGCAAGAAGACAGGTAAGTAGAGAGTATGTCATTGTTGATGATCAAAATATTATTAATGAGCTTTCTAAAGTATCTAAGGGTAGTATGATTTTATCGGAATGCAATACATTAATTGCAATTATAGGCAAAGATCCTACTACAATTTCTACGCCATTAATGCAACCACAGGACTTATCAACTGCAACAGAAAATATTTTACTAGCTGCTACAATGATGGGTTATGGAAGCTGCTGGATAGGAATTTATCCATTAGAAGATAGAATGCAAAGCGCAGGTAAAATTTTGAATTTAAAGGATAATAAGTTTGTTTTTAGCTTAGTAGCTTTAGGATTCCCAGCCCAAAAAGATTGCTTTTATGATGCTAAAAAGCTTAATGAAGAAAATATTTATCATAACAGGTACTAAAATATGCCAGAACTACCAGAAGTTGAAACCGTACGTAATACTTTAAAAAAATCAATTTTAGGTTTAACTATTACGGGTGTAAATATTTTTTATGAAAACATAATAGTGGGCTGTGCTGATGATTTTATAAAAAATACGATTAATAAAACTATTAAAGATATACTAAGATATGGTAAATTCTTAATTTTTGTTTTAAACGATGGAAACATTTTATGTCATTTACGTATGGAAGGTAAATTGTTTTATGAGCCTAAGGGCAAAATAGAAAATAAACATATCCACGTAGTATTTGATTTATCAAATGGTTATACATTAAGTTTTCAAGACGTTAGAAAATTTGGTCGTATGATATATAAAGACAATAATGATTTATATACAACTACGCCATTAAAGGATTTAGGTGAAGATTTAATATTAAATGAAAATATTAAGGCGGAAGAAATTTTAAAAATTCTAAATCGTAAAAATATTCCAATTAAAACAGCACTTTTAGATCAAAGTATTTTGTGTGGATTAGGAAATATTTATGTTGATGAGGTTTTATATCAATCACATATTCTTCCAAATCGAAGCTGTAAAACAATAACCTTACTGGATGTTTCAAATATTTTATTAGCTAGTAGGCAAATATTAAGTAAAGCTATAGAGCAAAAGGGAACAACAATTAGAAGCTATACATCGTCTTTAGGTGTAATTGGGGGCTATCAAAATTATTTGCAAGTTCATACTAAAACTGTTTGTCCAATTTGCAATAACAAAATAAATAAGATGAAAATTGGTGGTAGAACATCATATTTTTGTAATCATTGTCAGAGGTAGTATTATGTATGTTATAGGAATAACAGGTGGTATTGCTAGTGGTAAATCTCATGTTGTTGATGTTATAAGTAAAATGGGCTATGAGGTTATTGATAGCGATAAAATTAGTTATGAGTTATCATTAAAGGGTAATAAGGTTTATAATGAGATAATTAATACCTTTGGCGAAGAATATGTTTTATCAAATGGTGAAATTGATAGAAAAAAATTAGGTAGACTTATTTTTAATAGTGAAAAAGATAAACAAAAATTAAATGAAATTTCACATCCTTATATTATTAAGGAAATAAAAAAAAGACTAAAGGAAAGTCAAGGGTCCATTGTTTTTTTAGATATTCCCCTACTTTATGAGGCTAAATTGGAATATTTATGTGATAAAATTATATGTGTTTATTTAGATAAAACCAAACAAATAGAAAGGCTTATGGCTAGAGATGGCATTGATTATGAGTACGCCTTAAAAAAAATTAACTCACAAATTGACCTACAAATCAAGGCTAAGCAGTCTGATTACATTATTAATAGTTATGGTAGCTTAGAACAAACAAAGACTATAACTAAAAATCTTATAGAAAAAATAAAAGGAGAATTATATGGCAGTCATTGAAACAAAAGAGGTTCATGAAAAAGAACTATTAAAAACACATTATTATAAAGCATCTTATGAACAAATAAAGCAAATATTTTTAGAGATATTGAAAAGCTTGAAGCATAATATAATTTCTGTAAATGATGATTTTGGAGAAATTTTTTCAGAAGTTCCTCACTTGACTTGTACAGCAAAAATTATTATGCAAACACCAAAGGAAACATCTATAGATTTTTATATTAACTCTGAATATTTATTTATGTCTTCCGCAAAGGCTTATAAATTTATTAAGGAAGTCTTACAAAGAATACAAAATAAATATGAACTTAAGGGTCTAGGGTTACATGCATAGGAGAATAATTTATGGCAACTAAGGCAATTGATGCAAGTACTAAATTTAATATTTATTCAAGCTTTACTCTATCAAATGATGACGTTGCTGTAATTTCTTTATTGTATACGCCATTAATGGGCAGCGATGCTCTTATGCTTTATATGGGGTTTAATTCTCTATTAGAAAGAAATAACTTAAAAAGTGAAGAGCTAATACATCAAGATTTTTTAGATATTTATTCTCTATCTGCTTTAAATTTTACTAAAGCTAGAATTAAATTGGAGGGTATAGGTTTATTAATATCCTATGAAACAAGTGATAAAAATTATGTTTATGTATTATGTCCACCTTTAACTGCTAAGAATTTTATAAAGGATGCAACACTAGGATTATATTTATATTCTAAAATACGTAGAGAGACATTTGATTATTTATATAATCATTTTAAAATTGAAAAGCTTGACAAAAACAAGTATGTAAATATTACTAAGAGCTTTGATGAAGTCTATACTTCCCAAATAACAAATGAAATTACATTTGATAAGTTTAAGTATATATTAGGTAAGAAACCAAATAAAAATATAAGGATTAAGGATTATAAATTTGATTTTGATATATTCGTTAAAGGTATTAATCAAGATTTTTTAGATACTGGCGTTACTAAAAATTTTAAAGAGCAAGTATGTAATTTAGCCTTCGTTTATGGCTTTGATGAATATGAAATGATCAGCCTATATCAAGATTCAATTAATAAAAGTGGAGTCTACGATTACCGTTTATTAAAGACAAAGGCTAATAATTTATTTATCTATAAAAGAAATATGAAGGCCCCTAAATTAATTGAAAAGGACGAGAATTTAGTATCAAATGATGATTTAACATCTTACTTAGAAAAAACTTCAGCAGATGTCTTATTAGATGATATTGTACCAAATTATCCGGAAAAATATTTACAAACAATTAACGATATATATGCTAATATTGAACTTCCTAGAGGAGTTTTAAATTGCATGATTATTAAGGTTTTAAAGGAAAAGGGTGGAGATTTACCTTCTTTAAATTATTTCAAGAAAATGAGCGAGACATGGATTAAGGATAATGTTTTTACAACTGTAGATGCAATAAAATATGTTACAACCTTTAATGTAGTTAAGTCTCAGCCTAAAAATAATACTAATCTTGATGATGGGTGGGAAGAACTATGAGAAAGATGAAATTTGAATATGATGCTAAAGAAGTAGAAAATTATATAATTGAATTACAAAAAAAATTTCCTCAATATAATATAAACGTCAATAACGCTAATGATTTTAGCTTGATGCTAGATGAAAAAAATAATTGTAAGAATTGTTTAAGCCTTCAAAATTGCAAAAACGCTAATCAAGGCTATTATACAGATTATCAAAATGGACAATTTATTTTAGCCGAATGTCATTACAAACAGGAAAAAAGAATTAAAACAGCTAAGGAATCGTTAATTAAAACATTATATTTGCCAGATAATATTTTGAGAGCCGATTTAGCTTCATTTGATATTGATAGTGAAAGCCGTAAAAAGATATATAATAATGTTGTTGAATTTGTAAATGGCTATAATCAGTCTACAGATAGGAGGGGAATGTATTTATATGGAACCTTCTCAATTGGTAAGACTTATGCTTTGGCATGTATAGCTAATGAGTTAGCTAGAAATAATATATCCTGTTTACTTATATATTTTCCTGATTTAGTTGTTGATTTAAAAAATGCTATTGGAAGTTCTCGCTTTGAATCATTGATAAATATGCTTAAATCTATTGATGTATTAATGCTAGATGATTTAGGTAGTGAAAATATCACACCATGGTTAAGAGATGAAATATTAGGTCCAGTTTTAAACTATCGAGTTTTAGAACGCAAGCCTTTGTTCATTTCAAGTAATTTGTCACCACAGGAATTGCAAGAGCATTTGAAAATTGATAAAAGTAAACAATCAGAATTAAAGGCCCAAAGAATTGTTAGTAGAATTCAATCTCTTGTTAAAACTATTAATATGGATGATGGAAAAAAATATAAAAGATAGTTGATTTTACCTGAAAATAGAGTATAATTATAATGTCGATGATTAAGGACAACATCTTAAGATTAAACTTATAGAGAGAATATGGTTGGTGAAAATATTTAGTATATTTTAAGATTACTACCTTAGGAGATAAATAGAGGAAATGCTATTTCGTTGGTCCGCGTTAAGGATTTTGAGGTGTTAGAGTTAATCTAAAATTAAGGTGGTACCGCGATTATATCGTCCTTTTATGGACGATTTTTTTTATTATAGAAGGAGAAGATTAAAATGTTAAAGGTTAGTTTAAAGGATGGAAGTATTAAAGAAGTAAAAGATGACAGCCTTATAATTGAGGTGGCAAAGGAATTATCACCATCATTAGCTAAAAAATGTATTTGTGCTAGTGTTGATGGTAATCTAGTAGATTTAAAAACAAAGCTTACTAAGGATTGCAGCTTAGAACTTATTTTAGCTGAAGATAGTAGGGCATTTGAGGTGCTAAATCATTCATGTGCTCATTTATTAGCTCATGCTATGAAAAGATTATATCCTGATACTAAATTTGGTGTAGGTCCTGCTATCGAGGAAGGATTTTATTATGATTTTAGCGTAGGTGAAGCTATTCAATTAGAGGATTTACCAAAAATTGAAGCTGAAATGAAAAAAATTGTTAAGGAAAATTTACCAATCAATCATTATATGCTAAGCAAAGAAGAAGCAAAAGAAAAGTTTAAGAATGATAAATTTAAGTGCGAGCTAATTGATGCTGTTGAGGATAGTATGGTTGGCATTTATGAACAAGGAGATTATGCAGATGTTTGTAGAGGCCCACATGTTATATCAACTGGTGTTTTAAAGAATTTTAAATTATTAAATGTGGCTGGTGCTTATTGGCGTGGTGATTCTAATAATGAAATGCTAACACGTATATATGGTACTTGTTGGTTTACTCAAGAGGAGCTTAATAATCATTTAAATAATTTAGAGGAAAGAAAAAAACGTGATCATCGTAAGCTTGGTAAGGAATTAGGCTTATTTATGATTTCTGAGTATGGTCCAGGATTCCCATTTTGGTTACCAAAGGGAATGGCTTTAAAAACAGCTTTAACTAATTTCTGGTTAGATGTACATACTAAGGCTGGATATCAGTTTGTTCAAACTCCTATTATGTTAAATAGACAACTATGGGAGACTTCAGGACATTGGTATAACTATAAGGAAAATATGTATACATCTACTATTGATGACAATGAATTTGCTATAAAGCCAATGAACTGTCCTGGTGGAATGCTAGTTTACAAAAATTCTATTCACTCATATCGTGATTTCCCACTAAGAATTGGTGAATTAGGTTTAGTTCATCGTCATGAAGCTTCTGGAGCTTTAAATGGACTTTTCCGTGTAAGAACATTTACACAAGATGATGCTCATATTTTTATGACTGAAGATCAAATAGCTGAGGAAATCTCAAGAATTATTTTGTTATTTAAGAAGGTTTATTCCGTATTTAATTTAAATTTCCATATTGAGCTTTCAACAAGACCAGAAGATAAATATATAGGTGAAATTGCAACATGGGATAAGGCAGAACATGCTTTAGCTGAGGCTTGCCGTAAAGCAGGTTTTGATTTTAAGCTTAATCCAGGTGATGGTGCTTTTTATGGTCCAAAGCTAGACTTTAAGCTTAAGGATTCAATGAACAGAATTTGGCAATGTGGTACTATTCAACTAGATATGAATCTTCCTGAGAGATTTGATTTAACATATGTGGCAGAGGATGGTTCAAAAAAGAGACCAGTTATGGTACATAGAGCTTTATTCGGTTCACTAGAAAGATTTATTGGTATTTTAATTGAACATTATGCTGGTGCCTACCCAACTTGGTTAGCTCCAGTACAAGTAAAAATTATTCCTGTTTCTGTAGATAAGCATAAGGCTTATTGCGATAAGCTAAATGAAATATTCTATGATAAGGGTATCCGTTTTGAAAATGATTACCGCGATGAAAAGATGGGCTATAAGATTAGAGAGGCTCAAACTTTAAAGATTCCTTATACTTTAGTTATCGGTGATAAAGAGTGTGCTGATAATTTAGTAACTTATCGTAAACATGGCTCTACAGATCAAGTTACAGTAACAGTTGATGAATTTGTAAATTTGATTTTAAGTCATAATAAAAATCTAGATTAAACAAGAAGGAGGAGTTCTAATGGCATTGTTAGAGGTTGAAGGATTAAGATTTAAGTATGCCGATCAAAATTTATTTAATGATGTTTCCTTTAGAATTCTTCCTAAGGATCACATTGTTTTGGTTGGAGAAAATGGCTGTGGAAAATCAACTTTTATGAATTTAATTTGTAAAAATTTAATTCCTGATGCTGGCAAAATTGTATGGATGAATAACATTAGTTATGGATATTTAGATCAACATCTAAAGGTAAACAATGATATAAGTATTTATGATTATATTACTGAGGTTTTTAAACCATTGCTTGTAAAGGAAGCTAAGATGAATGAGTATTATGATATGCTATGTAGCTGTGATGAGTCAGAATACGATAAGTACTTGTCGTATGCTCAAAGTATTCAGGATGAATTAGATAAAGCTAATTTTTATGCTATGAACTCAACCTTAGGAAATATGATTAATGGCTTGGGTATTCAGGCTATGGGGTTAGATACTAAATTGAAAAATTTAAGTGGTGGTCAACGTGCAAAGGTTTTTTTGGCCAAGCTTTTACTAGAAAAGCCTGATGTGCTTTTGATGGATGAACCAACAAATTTTTTAGATTCTATTCATATTGAATGGTTAAGTAAATATTTACAGGATTTTGATAAGGCATTTGTAGTTGTTAGTCATGATGAGGAGTTTATAAGGCAAATTGCAAGGGTTATATACCATTTAGATAATAAAAATATGGTAAGATACAATATGAATTACGATCAATTTTTAAAAGAAAGAGAAATTAGATCAGAGCATTATCAAAAGGCTTATGAGTCTCAGCAAAAGTTCATCAAAAGAACCCAAGAGTTTATACAAAAAAACATTGTTAGAGCCACAACTACTAAACAGGCACAATCAAGAAGAAAGATGCTTGAGAAACTAAACATTTTAGAAAAACCAAAAAATCATGAGCCTATGCATATTACATTCCCATATTCAAGGGATTTGGGTCAAGAGGTTTTAAAGTTAAAGGGTTTAACTGTTGGTTATAAAGATAAAGTGGTTTTAGAAAATATTGATTTTTTATTAAAGCATAATCAAAAAATAGCCATAATTGGCAAAAATGGAATTGGAAAATCAACAATATTAAAAACCATTTTAGGAATAATTCCTAAGATTGATGGTGAATATATATGGAGTCCATCTAGTGATATTAGCTATTTTGCCCAAGAGGAAAAATACGATAATGTAAATGCTATTGAATATTTAAGATATTTTTATCATTTAAAAACTGATGGTGAGCTTCGTTCTATTTTGGCTAATGTGGGAATTAAAAATGACTTGGCACTAAAACCTCTACCATTATTATCAGGTGGTCAGCAAACTAAGGTTAGGTTAGCCTTAATGACAATGAAAAAAAGTAATGTATTGGTTTTTGACGAGCCAACTAACCACTTAGATGCTTTAAGTAAAATGGAGCTATTTGAGGCAATTGAAAAGTTTCCTGGCAGTGTAATTTTAGTCAGCCATGAAGAGGAATTTTACGAAGGTTTAGTTGATTTAGAATTAAGAATTGATGAAAAATAAATTTTAGATTTATTTAGTAAAATTTTGTATTGACTTTTTTAATTAAAAAAAATATAATTGAAATGCTGAGGTGATTTTTATGCAATTTACTTTGGCTCAATTAAGGAAACTTATAATGCCATACTCCTTTGATGAGGTTTTGGATTTATCTAATGATTTAGATGGTTTTGAAGATATCATATCTGTTAAGCCATGTAAAGTACATACTATAATCAAGGAAAGAGGTATAGATACATACGCTTGTATATTTGATATTTCTGTTGATATTATTATGCAAGATGCTGTGTCGCTTAAGGAGATTCCTTATCACATTGAAACAAAGGCTGAAGAGATATTTTCAACTGATGATACTATTGATGATGTTTTTCTAATTGATGGTCAAACACTTGATACTAAAGAGGCTATTGTGACTAATATATTAATTAACAAGCCTATGGTAGTAAGTAAAGAGGAGTTTGAGTCTGATGAACAGGCTGATCAAGATGATGAAGAATATATTAATCCAGCATTTGCTTCATTAAAGGATTTATTGTAGGAGGTGTTTTGCATGGCAGTACCTTTTCGTAGAGTATCTAAGATGAAGAAGAGAATGAGACGTTCTCATCAAGCTTTAAGCGTTCCTGGAATGATTACTTGTCCTAACTGCGGTGAATTAACTTTAGCTCATAGAGTTTGTTCAAATTGTGGTTATTATAAGGGAAAACAAGTTGTTGCTCCTAAAGCTGAAAAGACAGAAGAATAATAACGAAATATTACTGATAGAAATAGACGCCTGGGGGTGTCTATTTTCTATTTAGGAGGAATATTATGAATTATGAACATAAAAGCGTATTATTAGATGAAGCAATTAAAGGACTTCATATTAAACCAGATGGTATATATGTTGATGCTACTACAGGTGGTGGTGGGCATTCAAGTGAAATTTTAAAAAGGCTTACTACTGGTCATTTATATTGTTTTGATCAGGATGATTATGCTATCATGCGCAGTAGTGAAAGATTAAAGGCTATCAATTGTAATTATACTTTTATTAAAAGTAATTTTGTTAACTTGAAGGAAGAATTAAATAAATTAGGTGTTAATAAAATAGATGGTATAATTTATGATTTAGGTGTTTCATCATTTCAATTTGATATACCTGAAAGAGGATTCTCATATAATTATGATGCTCAACTAGATATGAGAATGGATCAAACACAAGAATTGACTGCTAAAACAATTGTTAATACCTATCCTTATGATAAACTGGTTAATATTTTTTATCGTTATGGCGAGGACCCATTTTCTAAACAAATAGCACGAGCAATTGAAAGACAAAGAGCAATAAAGCCTATAAATACTACATTTGAATTAGTAGATGTCATTAAAGGGGCTCTTCCTCAAAAGGTATTGCATCAAAAGGGACATCCTGCCAAACAAATATTTCAGGCATTAAGAATAGCTGTCAACGATGAACTTAGGGTTTTTGAAACCTCCATTTTAGATGCATTAGATATGCTAAATAGTGATGGTTATGCTGTAGTGATAACCTTTCATTCTTTGGAGGATAGAATTTGCAAAATGGTTTTTAAGGATGCTTCTAGCATAGAAGATATTCCAGGATTGCCGGTAATGATTAATAAAGAAGCCCCTTTTGAACTTATTACTAAAAAGCCTATTACAGCCTCTAAGGAAGAATTAGAATTAAATAATCGAGCTCATAGTGCTAAAATGAGGATTATTAGAAGGAGATAGTATGAGTTCATCAAGTATATCTAGTGGTAGAATATGGCCCATAGTACTTAAATTGGCCTTGCCTGCTATGTTTGCCCAATTTATTAATGTTTTGTATTCCATTGTAGATAGAATATATATAGCGAAAATGCCAGTGGTTGGCGATTTTGCTTTAGCTGGAGTTGGCATAGTAGCTCCTATTTGCACTTTAATTACGTCATTTAGTTATTTAATCGGATTAGGTGGAGCACCACTTATGGCTATGAGTTTGGGGGAAAATAATAATGATAATGCCAAAAAGATTTTATCAAATTCTTTCTTAGCATTATTAATTTTAGGTATAATTATACCGTTAATTATTTTGCTTTCATATGAGCCTTTATTATATTTTTTTGGAGCCTCAGATAACACATTTCAATTTGCTAAGGACTATTTATTAATTTATTTGATTGGAGCTCCATTTGCTTTAATGAGCCTTGGATTAAATCAGTTTATAATATCACAGGGCTATTCAACTAAAGGTATGTTAACTATGCTTATTGGAGCTATAGTTAATATCATTTTAGATCCAATATTTATCTTTTCGTTAAATATGGGAGTTAAGGGAGCAGCTTTAGCTACGACTATATCTCAAATTATTTCTTTTATATATGTATTTATTATTCTCATAAGCAAATATTCCAATGTCAAAATTGGTTTTAAGGGCTATAGCTTAAAGATAATTGGTAGAGTTAGTCGTTTGGGCTTTTCTCCATTTTTAATTGGGATGACTGATTCCTTGATTTCAATAGTTTTAAATATTTCTATTAAGTTATATTCTAAAGAAAATGTTGATACTTATATTACAGTGGCAACATTAACTAACACTTTTTTTCAAATGTTTTCGATGCCATTATTAGGTATTAGTAGTGGTACTGGTTCAATTCTTAGTTTTAATTTTGGAGCTAGAAATGTCACAAGAGTTAAGAAAAGTGAATTTACAATATTAAAGTTGGCTTTAATATTCACTACTATGGCTACTATTTTAAGTTTTGTAATATCTAAACCATTTTTAAAAATATTTACAGATGACGTCATAATTACTAATGAAACTTTAAAAATGATAAGGATATTTATGAGTGGCTTTATTATTTTATCATTCCAATATTGCTTTGTTGATGGATTAACAGCTCTTGGAAAAGCCAAATATGCTGTAACTTTATCATTAATAAGAAAAATATCAATGATTTTATTAACGCTATTATTACCACTATTATTAGGAATAAATGGCTGTTTTTATGCAGAACTAATAAGTGATATATCAGCTTCAATAATTACATTGATAGTATTTTTATCTGTTTTTAATAAAATATTAAATACAAGAAAAAATAGTAAAGAAAATGTAATTTAAAATGGAAATAGTTATTGACTTATTTATGGAATTTGGTATAATTATTATTGCAGTTGTAAATTCTGCAATAAATGCCCGAATGGCGGAACTGGCAGACGCGCTAGACTTAGAATCTAGTTCCCAAGGAGTGCAGGTTCGATTCCTGTTTCGGGCACCAGTTTTAGATGCAAAAGACTCTTAGGAGTCTTTTTTTGATTTTATTGAAATGGATATTTTATTTGAATTAAAAATTTAGTATAATAGATTTAAACTTTCATTTTAGGTGGTGTTGTTATGAAGGGTTTGTTATTACTTGAGGGTGGTGCCTATAGAGGCATTTTTACAAGTGGCGTTTTAGATGCGTTTTTAGAAAATGATATAATGTTTGATACAGTTGTTGGTATATCAGCTGGAGCACTTTGTGGTTATAATTACGTTTCTAAAAATTTAGGAAGATCAAGAGATATAGTGTTTGAATATGGTCAAGATAAAAGATATTTTGGAATTGGAAATTTAGTTAAAACAGGTAGTGCCTTTGGCTCAAAATTTGTCTTTGAGGATTTACCAAAGAGTTTGAAATTTGATTTTGATACCTTTGAAAATGGTGCTAATTTTTATGTAGGTGCTACAAACTGTAGAACAGGAGAATGTGAGTATTTTTCTAAAAATGATACAGATGTAAATTTTGTTGATTGTATTACAGCTTCAGCTAGTATGCCTTTAGTTAGTAAAATGGTTCCAATAAGAAATGATTTGTATTTAGATGGTGGAATTAGTGAGCATGTTCCTTTAGGATTTATCGATTATGATAAATTTGATTTTGTGGTTGTAGTACTTACAAGACCAATTAACTATCAAAAAACTCGTTTGCCCAAAGGACAGGCTAAGCTATATAAATTTAAGTATAGAAAATACCCTCCTTTATTAGATAAATTATTACATGAGGCTGAAATATTTAATAAGCAGCGTCAGGATTTAATTAAATTAAATGAAGATGATAGAATGATAGTAATAGAGCCTGATGAACGTTTCTTGGTTCATAGAGTTGAAAGAGACACTAAAAAAATTAAAGATGGTTATCATTTAGGATATGAGGCAGGCTTAAAATACGTTGATTTAATCAAGGAAAGATTATGTCAAGAATAGAAGAGATTACAATTAGGGCAGTAGACGGATTAAATCTAAGTTGTCTTTACAGTGAGGCTTTAAATCCTATTGCCTTGGTTCAAATTATTCATGGCATGTCAGAGTATAAGCAAAGATATGTTAATTTGATTAATTTTTTAACTAATAAAGGGTACAGTGTTATTATCTGTGATAATCGCGGTCATGGAAAAAGTGTTAATCAAGAATATCCATTAGGTCACATTGGTAATATAGATTTAATGGTTAGTGACCAATATGAGGTTAGTAAGTATATAAAGGAAAGAAACAAAACTAAAAAGCTTTATATTTTTGCTCATTCAATGGGTTCCTTAATTGCTAGGCATTATTTGTATAAGTATGATACTATGATTGAAAAATTAATTTTATGTGGAACTGTAAACTATACTCCTTTAAGTAAAATAGGTATTGTACTTTCGAAAATAATAATAAGAATTAAAGGAAAATATCACTATAGTCCTTTACTTTTTGCTTTATCAAATGATTTCTCATTTAAGGATGATTTAAGTTGGCTAAGTTATAATGAGGAAAATATAGAAAATTATAAAAAAGATCCTTTATGTGGTTTTAAATTTGATAGCTATAGTAATTTAGTATTATTTTCTTTGGTTTATAAATTAAAGACCAAGTTTAAGGCTAGTAATACTGAATTAAATATTTTAAGTCTATCAGGCTGTGATGATAGAACAACAGCTCATACCGAGGGTATATTAAGATCATTGAATATTTTAAAGGGTTATGGCTATAAGAAATTAGATTTTATAGAATTTAAGGATATGAAGCATGAAATTTTAAATGAGAAGAATAATGAACTTGTATATAAAAAAATAGAAGAATTTTTTGTAGGTGAAAGATGAAATATTGTGTGGAATGTGGAACAAAGCTAGAAATAAAATTTTTAGAAAATGAAGGAGATATACCATATTGTCCTAAATGTAAAGCATTTAGATTCCCGATTTTTAATTCCGCTGTTAGTATGGTTATTTTAAATAAGGAGCATAATAAGACCTTATTTATTAAGCAATATAATATGGATAGAAATATTTTGGTTGCTGGTTATATCAATAAAGGAGAAACAGCTGAAGAGGCTGTTGTAAGAGAAATGAAGGAGGAAATAGGTGTAAAGCCTACTAGTATTCATTTTCAAAAAAGTCAGTATTGGCCTAAAAGTAATACTTTAATATTTAATTATGTGGCTACTATTGATCAAACGAATTTAAATCCAAATTGGGAAGTAGATTCCTATGAATGGTTTGGTTTAGAAGAAGCATTAGATGCAGTTGCTAAAGGAGGATTAGCAGAAAAATTTTATAATTATTTTTATACTGAAAATATTAAAAATGTATTGTAAGCTTGACATTTGTTGTGTATAATATAATTGTAATTTTCTCTTTTCCTTTCTATATAGATTTTGGATATCCTTTAATGGATATCCCCTTTTTTTAAAAATAAAAATCAGGTACAGCGAACTGTACCTGAATTTTTATTTTAAAGATATTGCTTGAGAAATTTGTTCTAGTAAGAAAATTGAATTATTAATGGCCTTCTTACTTGATAGTTTAATAGTAAAGGGACAATCAGCATATGTTTTTTTATCACTATAATCTAAATGCTGAATATCCTCATATAAGGTAGGATCTAGGGCAAGATGAATTTTTAAACTATTTCTAGTTAAAGTTATTAATCCAATTAAAGTTTTTTGATATCTTAATGTTACGTTTTTAACGCAAATTCGAGATTTTATATTGAGAGTTTTAATTTCTTGTATCAACAAATTAAATTTTTCTCTGGTAGGGTCTTTAACTAGATCTAGTTTTTGTTTAAAACTTAAAATTACTTTTTTATTTTTTTTGGTTTTATTAGCTTGATAAAGCGTATATGCTAAAGCACAGGGATTAACTAGCGTTTTATCACAATACGAGCAATAATCATATGTAGAACATAAATCCTTTTTAGCATTTTCGCTTTCAAGCCATTTTTTTATATCAAGTCTATTTTGTAAATCTTGCATTGTAATCACCTCATATATAAATCATATATATTGTATCACAAAATATTAGACACTAACAGTATATTATATTCCTTGAGCTAGCATT
>ERZ1643246.552-NODE-552-length-47823-cov-35.143234_pt1 | contig 47823 bp, 38 predicted proteins | sample MGYA00579265_ERZ1643246 | MGnify/ENA primary metagenome ERZ1643246 (study PRJEB29033, sample SAMEA4952261) | chicken gut metagenome | biome: Broiler Chicken; feature: Gastrointestinal Tract; material: Caecum | place: Ireland | collected 2018 | study: Broiler... | reverse complement strand
GTCAAGATGCCGGTATTCTCCTTTGAGAAGATCCGCGGCGCTGACATCAGCCTCGGACCTGAGATGAAGTCCACAGGAGAGTGTCTTGGCATTGCAAAGACCTTCGACGAGGCGCTCTACAAAGCGTTCCTGGGCGCAGGCATCAAACTGCCGAAATTCAAGAACATGATCATGACAGTCCGCGACGAGGACCAGCCGGAGGCAGTGGAGATCGGACGCAGGTTCGAGGCTATCGGCTACCACATCTTCGCCACCAGCGGAACAGCGCGTGCGCTGAACGCGGCGGGCGTGAAGGCAACTCCGGTCCGCAAGATCGAGCAGGAGTCTCCGAACCTTCTCGACCTGATCCTGGGACACAAGATCGACCTTGTCATCGACATCCCGGCACAGGGAGCAGAGCACTCCAAGGATGGATTCGTCATCCGCAGAAATGCCATCGAGACAGGCGTGAACGTGCTGACCGCGATCGACACTGCGAGAGCGCTGATCACAAGTCTTGAGAATACAGATATAAAGAAACTCACACTGATCGATATTGCGACGATCTAAGAAATAATCCGCAGGGACCAGTGTGTCTCTCCAGAGCGCGCCTGCGCTCGGGCCGCAGCGTAGCGGTACATAGGGCTGCAAAGGACGCAGCCCAAGTGCCAATGCTGCTCTACGGCTCAGGAGAGACACACTGGTCCCTGCTTCTTTTTCTCAGACGGAAGAAAGTGAGACGGAGGGGAGAGTTTCGAGTGGGGAGAAGAATGGATTGGGAAGTTTGGATTTGTTTGTTGAAAAAAAACTTATGTATGGTATTATGGATTTAGTGAGTTTTATGAAATATAGGTGAGAAGTAAGGTCTTCTTCACCAGAGTAAACTGAAAAGCAGGCAGGGCAGAATAATGTATATTGAAAAAGTGGAAATTCGTAATTTCAAGGCAATAGAGGATATGACGATTGAGTTTCAGCAGGGAACTAATCTACTGATCGGAGATAATGGTGCCGGGAAAACTTCTATTCTGGAAGCACTTACAGTTGCACTAAATGGAATCTTGACAGGAGTGTCAGGTGTTCCGGTTCGAAATATACGGCAGGAAGATATTCGATTTTCACTGAATTTACTTGGAAGTGCCTCAACCGGGATACAGTATCATAATCCAACGGAAGTAACCTGTCATCTGAAGTATGGCGATGAGAGGTATAGGTGGACAAGAAGCAGACAGGATGAAACCCCGAGACTGAATACGAAAATGGATGACAAGAAGATAAGCAGATATTTTACTAAAATAGCAAATGATCCCAATTCTGTGCTGCCATTGTTAAGTTTTGAAAGTGAAGCAAGGGTATGGCAGAACAGAAGAGGCGATTTTGGGAAAGAACTGAAGAAAAAGTTAAATGACAGACGGTGTGGATATATAGGGTGTCTGGATTATTCGCTGGATATAAAAGGAATACAGGCCTGGTGCCTGAAAATGGAGCTTGAGGCATTTCAGAGGGAGGAAAAAATAGAGGAGTATGAAGCCTTTAAAAAAATCGTAGCTGTGTTTATGCAGCAGATCAGTAATCTGGACACCCTGCCGGTTCTTAGGTATTCACGCCAGTTGGATGACATGGTTTATAGGGAAAGAGACTGTGAAATGCCTGTTTCCAGTTTAAGTGCCGGATACCAGTCCTTATTATGGATGGTCATGAACCTGGCATACCGTCTGTCGCTGCTCAATCCGAACCATGCTGATACATTGCAGAAAACGGAAGGGATTGTTCTTATAGATGAGATTGACATGCATCTGCATCCTAAATGGCAGTGGAATGTAGTGAGTGCTCTGGAAAGCACGTTCCCTAATATTCAGTTTATTATGGCGACGCATTCTCCAATTGTGATATCATCCTGTAAAAACAGTACGTTGATACAGGTTGATGAGAATCAGTCGATCCGATATCTGGAAAATGCATATGGTTATTCAGTTAAGGATGTATTGGAACTGCGTCAGGGAAGCGGAGAAAAACCGAGAAAGATCGAACGGCTGATCGATCAATTTGAAAAAGCGGTAAATCGCGAAGATTATACAGCTGCAAAGAAAGTAATCGAAACGATGCGCAGTGAACTGGGAGAGGATCATGCTAAATGAAATAAAACGAACAGAGCAGTGGCGCTGCATCCAAAAAGGAGATACGCAGGCAGTCAGGCAGGAGTTTGATCTTCTGCCGAAAGAAGAGATCAGGCAGTCCCTGTTAGAAGAACAGCATTATTTGTGTGCTTATTGTATGAAGCGTATAAAAAATGATGGGCTGCATACAACGATTGAACATTGGGAACCACTGAGCGTAAATAAGGATAAAGCTTTAGAGTATGATAACATGCTGGCTGTTTGTGATGGTGGAAGAAAAGCTGATCTGACAGGAAATGTACAGCGCATTTTATGCTGTGATGCCAGCAAGGATGAAAAAGAAATAGCGATCGATCCCACGGATATAAGTTTACTTCTAATATGATAAAAAAACGGATTGATGCTATTGAAAAGCAGGATGAAATGCCGGAATATGCGGGAGTAACGTTATTTTTTCTTAAAAAGAAATACCGGGAACTGAGAAACAGAGGTCTGTAGAAAATATTTTTTAAAAAAAGTTTTCTACAGATTTTGTTCATATTATAAAAGAATTAGGAGAATCATATGAGCAGAATATTGATCATAGAAGATGATGAAGACCTCCGGGAGGGGCTTGCTTTTTCGCTTGCGATGGACGGTTGTGAGACGGCGTGTGCCGGGACGAAGCGGGAGGGTATGGAGCAGCTGAAGAAGAGCAGGTATGATCTTGTCCTGCTGGACTGCAACCTGCCGGACGGCAGCGGGTATGACCTGTGCACGGAGATCCGGGAGTACGGGGACATGCCCATTTTTATGCTGACGGCAAGAAATACGGAGATGGACGAGGTGAAAGCGCTGGAGCTGGGAGCGGCGGATTTTATGTCCAAGCCGTTCTCACTTGCGGTCCTGAAGGCAAGGATCCGGAAGATCCTTCAGAGCGCACAGCAGGGCAGCAGGCTCATTTCCGGAGGGATCCTCATTGACAGGGACGCCTGCAGAGTCTCAGGAAAGGACGGTGAGATCCCGCTCAGCAGGATCGAATACCAGCTGCTTTTGTATCTTGTGGAGAACCGGAACCGGGTGCTCGCCAAAGAACAGATCCTCTCCCATGTGTGGGACAGCCAGGGAAAGTTTGTGGATGAGAATACGCTTTCCGTAAATATCCGAAGGCTCCGGGCAAAACTTGAGGAGGACCCGAAACATCCGGAGAGGATCCGGACCGTCCACGGGATCGGTTATGTCTGGAAGGAGGGAGAACAGTGACTCTGACAGTGATCCTGGCAGTCCTTCTTCTGGCGGCCGCGGGCGGCTGCGTGTACGGATGGCGCCGGAACCGGAAGATGTACCGGGTGATCGACCGGATGCTGGATGAGATTCTGGACGGAGAGGAGATCTCCCAGTCGGACATAAGGGAAGGAGAGATCTCAGCGCTCGCGTCCAAGGCGAAGCGGATCCGGGAAAAGGTGGAGAACGGGATCTACCACGCGGAGGAAGAGAAGGAGCAGGTAAAGAGCCAGATCTCCAACATGTCCCATCAGCTGAAGACGCCTCTCGCAGGGCTGATGATGTACCGCGAGATGCTGGAAGAGGAAGGGCTGGACGACAGAACGCGAAAGAAGTTTTTACAGAAAATGAAGCAGCAGTCAGAGAAACTCGACTGGATCCTGCAGTCCCTGTTCAAGATGGTAAATCTGGAGCAGGGCGCTGTTGTGTTCGAGGCAGAACCGCTGCCCATAAAGGAGACGATTCTTGACGCGGTCACGGCAGTCCTGGACAAGGCGGACAAAAAAGGGATCGAGATCACGACAGAGCCATTCGCAGACCAGACTCTCTGGCATAACCGGAAGTGGACGGCGGAGGTCCTCGTCAACCTGCTGGAAAACGCAGTGAAGTATACAGAGACCGGCGGACAGATCACCATTGCTGTCAGGCCCATGGAGCTGTATACAGAGATCGCTGTCGCGGATACCGGAATGGGGATCCGTGAGGAAGAGCTGCCGGAGATCTTCAAACGCTTCTACAGAAGCAGGGATGTGGAGAATCTGGAAGGATCCGGGATCGGTCTTTATCTGTCGCGGCTGATATTGGAGCACGAGAAGGGATATCTGACCGCGGTGTCTCAGCCTGGCCGGGGGAGTGTGTTTTCCGTTTTCTTACAAAACTGTCAGAAACTGCAGTGAGGACTGTCAGGCTGGTGAAAGAACTGTCTGATATTCTTTTTATCAGAAGAGAAAAGACTTCTGCTTCGGCAGAGAGTGAAAAGCAATGCCAAGCGGCGGAGTCTTTCTCTGTCTGATGAACGCGGCCGCGCGGGAGAAGCAGCATGGGCTCCGGCTCACGCTCTGTCCGCTGCGGACCGGCGCAGAAAGGGGATTTACAGATGGAAATACTGCAGGTGAAACAGATCCACAAGATCTATGGAGAGAAGGAAAACAAGGTCCATGCGCTCAAAGATGTATCTTTCACGGTCGATCAGGGAGAATTTATCGCCATCGTCGGCACATCCGGCTCAGGCAAGAGCACGCTTTTAAATCTCATCGGCGGACTGGACACGCCCACACAGGGACAGATCATCATACGGGGACACGATATCGCGTCGCTGAACAGAAAAGAGCTGACGATCTTCCGGAGGAGGAATATCGGATTCGTCTTTCAGAATTACAGCCTGATGCCGGTCCTGAACGTGTATGACAATGTGGCTCTACCGGTCACCTTTGACAGAGGGAAGCATGTGGACCATGAGTATATCAGGGAACTGTTAAAAGAGCTGGGACTGTGGGAGAAGAGGAAGCGCTATCCCAATGAACTCTCCGGCGGACAGCAGCAGAGGACAGCCCTTGCGCGGGCGCTGGCGAACAAGCCGGCGCTGATTCTCGCCGACGAGCCCACCGGCAACCTGGATTCGGCGACTACAGTGGAGGTCATGGGGCTTCTGAAGGAGAGCAGCAGGAAATACAGCCAGACCATCCTGATGGTGACCCACAACGAAGCGCTGGCGCAGGCCTGCGACCGGATCATACGGATCGAGGACGGGAGGCTGTATGAACGGAAAAAGGAATCGGCAGAACCGGGCAGAACCGCAGGGAAGGGCGGTGACCGGTCATGAGAAATACACTGAGACTTTCCTTTGCCTATCTGAGACATTATAAAAAGCAGACGGCGGCTCTGTTTGTCGGGATCCTGCTCTCCGCGGCGCTGCTGACCGGCGTCGGTTCCCTTTTTACAAGCGGAAAGGAAGCGGCAAAGGAAAATGCAAGGACAGAATACGGGGACTGGCACTATGAGACGCGGTGCGACCTTCCGTGGTTTGAAGCATTCCAGGTGGATGTGGAAAAAAACGGAACCGGGGACGGATCTCTCAATGGAGACGGATTCCGTGTGGAAAAGTATGGCATTGAAATCGTGAAAAAGGCGGTCGCAGAGCCATTTGACATTCAGTATGTGACGGGAGACGACGCTTATCTCGAGATGATGGACCGGGAACTGCTGGAAGGAAAGATGCCTGAGGCGGAGAATGAGATGGCGGCCGACGTCCAGACCCTCCGCAACCTGGGGGTGCCGCAGGAATTAGGCGCCGGGATCGAGCTGGACGGCGAGACATTCCTCCTGTCGGGAATCCTGACAGAGATGCCCGAGAAGCTTGGGGAGCAGCAGGGAGGCTCCGTGCAGGTCTTTGTAAGCGAGGATCTGGATTACGGGATGAACGGAAGCTTTCTCTATCTGAAGTTCGACGAGTCCCGTCCGGTGCAGGAGCAGATCAGAGCATTTACGGAAAGGTATGGCTTTGACGTGAGCACAGTCGCACGCAATAACGGGCTGTCCCCATATGTGGGAGGAGACGTGGAGAAGATGTCTCTTTCGGAAATCATGCAGGCGCTGAGCAATCCGGCGATGGGGCTGCCCTATGTCTGGGGAAACCTGAATGAAAATGAGGTCATGACGGAGGCGGCGGTGCTGATCGCGCTGAGTATCTTCTCTGTTTTTATCATTTACAGCATTTTCCAGGTGTCCGTGCTGAAGCGTCTCTCCCAGTATAGTGTCATGCAGACGCTGGGCATGACGGACGGAGGAACGTTTGCCGTGCTCCTGGCGGAGCTGCTGATGATCTTCCTCGGCGGCTATGCAGCAGGATGCGTGCTGGGCAGCGGCGCCGCCGCACTGGTCTACGGGAAAGCGGGAAGGATCTTCATTACGCGGAATGTGACGGTGCACAGCGGCGTCAGCACGGAAGAGACGGCGGCAGAGCTGTCGGTATCGGATCTGCCGGATGCCGGAGCGTTTCAGATTGACTGGGGCATCATCGTGGGAGGAGCCGTTTTCCTCATCCTCTTTCTTGCGGTGATCAGCTTGATCCTTGTAAGGAAGATGCGGTCTCTCACGCTTCGCCAGATGATCAGCAGAGATACGGCAAAGGGAAGAAAAGACCGGAAGATCTGCAGCCTGAAGCGGGCGAATCTGACAGGTGTTCTGACAAAACGGTTTATGTTTGCCAGAAAAGGGACTTTCCTGGGAATCCTGCTTTCGCTGTCCGTGGGAAGCGTCCTTTTTCTCGGGACAGCCTATGTGACGGAGAATACGAGGATCAACAACGAGCTTACCTTTGCGGCGGACGACGGGCTGGGATCGGATATCCAGGTGTACGAGGAGTCGGACAGCCTTTCCGACGTCATCCCGGAGGAGGCTGTGGAACAGATGAGAGAGATCGAAGGTCTCGAGAGCGTCCTGCCGGTCCGGTACATGCTGGGAGAGATCTCTCTGGACGACGGGACCTTTCAGTGGAAGTCCTTTTATGCAGAGGTAGCGGAAGAAGAAGGATTTGAGCCGGATCCTGAGATCATGGAGAAGTACAACGGGAAGATCGTGCAGACGGGAGAGGATGACTACCGCCTGAAGGTCAACATTTACGGCTATGACGACGAGATGCTGGAAGCGCTCGAGGATTATCTTCTTGAGGGAGAGATCGATCCTGACCGGATGCGCGAGGAAAATACGGTGATCATGAAGACTCTGATGGACGGACAGGGAAACTACGACGGGATCACTCTGAAGCCCGGGGATACCCTGGAGATCCGTACACCCCGGGATGCCAGGCCGGAAGCGGATGTGCTGAGGTTCCTCGGAGCGGAGGAGGATTACAGGACTGCCAGCATGGAGATCGCGGCGCTGACGAGCCGTCCGCTAGGAAAAGTGGAGACCTATATCGGCGATGACGGCCAGGGTGAGGTGGACCTCATTATGACGAACGAGCAGATGGAGCAGAACTTCGGAGTCACGGGATACCAGACGGTCAGCATTTCGCTGAAGGAGGACGCCGATGCCGCGGAGGCCGCGGACGCGCTCAGAAGCACAGTGTCCGGGATCAGCCGATGCGTGGTCAGGGATTATACCGCACAAATTGAGGCGCAGAATCTGTATCTTGACCAACAGATCATGTTCTTCTACGGGATCGCGGCAGTGCTCCTGGGGATCAGCCTTCTGCACATCGTGAACAGCATGCATTATCTGGTGGCAGAGAGAAAACACGAGTTCTCCATCCTGCGCTCCATGGGCATCACGGATGCGGGCTTTTTGAGGATGCTTCTGAAAGAGGGATTGAGATATGGAATCTATGCCGGCGCGGCAGCCGTGGTCCTGTACTGGATCGTGCAGAAAGTCCTGTATTACTTTATGACAAAGGTGTACCTCTACCTTCATCCGCAGGGGACGATCGCGCCGGGATATCTGATCGTCGTGGCGGCGCTTGATGTGCTCCTCTGCGCGGGGGCAATGACGCTGGCGGGGAGGAAGATGCTGAGACAGCAGGAAATATAGATGCGGAGCGCCGGCTGAAACTCCGCCCGGAGTTTCAGTCCAGCGCCATCCCGGTCAGCGCCTTCAGGAAGAGCGCACGCACGCTGTCCAGGTAGGTCTTGCTGACGGGGAGCGTCTCCCCGCTGTCGAGACAGATGGTGGTCCCGGCCAGCTTCTCCACGTGGTCGATGTTGACGACGGCGGTGCGGTGGCACTGGATAAACTGTACCGGGAGGCGGGCAGCCACCCGTTTGAGGGGCTCCGCCTGCCGGTATACACTGCCGGCAGTATGGATCTCCGTATACTGGTTGCTGCTCGTGAAATACAGAATGTCCTTGTACAGGACCCTGGTCATATCTCCGTAGTGCCGGCAGATGAAGCAGGAAGCGGACAGACGGCGCGTCACATACTGCATGCAGGAATCAAGCTGTTCATAGCGGATGGGCTTGAGAAAATAGTTCAGGGCGCGGACATTATATCCCTCGAATACATACTCCTGATATGCGGTCAGAAAGACGATCTCTCCCTCATAGCCCTGTTCCCTCATCCTGCGGGCGATCTCAATGCCGGTACAGCCGCCGAGCTGGATATCCAGAAAAACGAGATCAAAGCAGAGCTCTTTTTCTGCGAGAAAGTCTTTTCCGGAGGAAAAGAGAGAAATCGACAGAACTGCAGAGTTCTCATCCTGCCATTTGAGCAGCATTTCTTTGAGCAGTGAACTGTACTGTTCTTCATCTTCTATAATACAAACATAAATCTTCATATACTATCCCCGTCCTCAAGCGGCAGAAGCACACACAGGGTAAAACGGTCTTTTTCCGGAAGGATTTTCAGAAATCCTCCGGCTTTTTCCGCAATGTCGGCAATCCGTCTCAGCCCGATCCCGTGCTCCGCCTTATTTTCTTCTTTGGTCGTTGCAGGCATACCGTCTCCGTCCTGCAGATAAATGCCGTCGCTTGTCCTGCTTCTGGGGATACGGATCTGGATGGTGAACCGTGGAATCGAGTCCCCTGAAGTGGTCCAGTTCGAGATGGGAGAAGAGGCGGAGATCGGCAGGAATATATTCAATGACAGAGTCGAAAATATGAACGGGTATTCCGTCACCGCAGAGTCGGCGCGCATCATGACATACGAGGATTATCTGAAAAAATACGGCTACAACGAGGAAGAGGACGGCGTCCTCTTTGAGGAAGATAGTATGCTGCGCCCGGAGATGATCTATGAGGTGGATATCCTGGTCAAGAATCATAACAAAGAAGACAATACGGGCTGCGGCATCTCTTATTCGGATTATAAGCTGACTGCTTCAGACTTCATGCTCTCTGTCAGCAGCCCGCTTTACTGGATCGCCAATGATATCGCAGAAGAGAACCAGAATCTGATGATGTCCTTCCGGCTGAGACCGGAGTCTGAGATGCGGTTTCACCTGCCTTTCTATTTTGCGCCGGGATCACCAGCAGAGTCTGTGAGCGAAGAGACGGTGAGAGACGCGAATTTGCAGCTGGTGCTCTCGCTTTATCCGGAGCAGAGGCAGATTCTGATTGATGAGACGGAACAAATTGTGCGATATGACGAAAATAGAAGTGATATTGACACAAATATGCGCAAAATATATAATGTGAAGTAAGAGGTGTGGTGCTTTTCTCTAGGACAGGTTACTCTTGAGTAAAAGAAGTGAATCTGATGTTTTTATGTAATTGATTACTGCGATTGCTCAGGTTTACTATGGCGAGGGAATAATGTATTTTTATTCAACTGAGGAAATATCTGTATCCGGAGGAACTGCTGTTGCAACTGTTTCGAGAAAGATGACGGATGTACCAGTAGTTGGCGGAAAAGGAACACATTCCGTATATTTTGGCTCTTATTCATGGAGAGATACGACAGATATAGGTTATGTTAGTTCTAATGCTCATAAATTATGATAATACAAGGCTGTAAGAATCTCCTGCAGCCCTTTTTGGGGGTAGCACTATTATAATGAAATCAAAAAAAATCGGAATGTTGGTTGTGATACTTGCTTTTGTTTTTTCTGGCTGTTCGTCTGAGCGTGAACAGCTTCCTGATACCTATGTAGAGGGCAGCGATTTTCAGTATATGTATACCAGAGAAGCATCCAATTTCCCTAATTTCCAAAAAGGAGATAACGGTTACTACCTGTTGTGGAATGATTTTATCTATTTTTTTGATGAGGAGGATGAACTCATCGTTCCCCTGTGCAGCAAGCCGGACTGCCTGCACGATAAAGAGACAGCTCAGGAAAAACGGGAGTCCTGTAATGCGTATGCATCGACATTTACCAGTACTGGGCTTGCCTATTGTAATGGAGACCTGTACTATGTTGACACTGATAATAGTTCCCATTTTCCCACCTTATATCAATATATGTCGGATGGTTCGGGCAGAAAGAAACTGTATGAATGGACGGAAGAGGGGTTTATGCCTACACAGTGGATCGTCCACAGAGATGTACTCTATTATACACTGCAGTCTTATTATACAGATGAAGAAGAAATAGACCAGTTTCTGGCATTTTATGCACTTCCTCTAACAGGAAAGGACAGATTAAAGCCAGAACAGATCTATTTTCCGGAAGAAGAAGGAATGGAAACGATTGTACTTGGAAATCCTGTGGCTTATGGAAATTATGTATATTTTCTTGAAGCCGGTAATCAGAAAAAGGGGGATGAGCAGGTTTCTTCATACATAAAAACTCATGTATATAATATTCAGACAGGGAAAATCAGCGAAATCAGAGTTCCGGGGCAGACGGATGATCAATGGATTGGAAAAGTGGAATTCTGGCAGGATAAAATCGTTTTTTTATTATATGACTCTGAAAAGGGGGATTCTGGCGAAGGATTTTATTATATCGCGGATTTAGACGGATCAGATGCGGAAATTCTTTTCAATACGGATCATCAGATTTACAACATATACGGAGATGGGAAATATCTTTATCAGTCAAATGCAGAAAATTATGAAATGTCAGAGGATGCAGACCCGAAAATGTATCATGTTTATGATGAAAATCTCAACGAGATAGATACTTTTACTACTGATGATACGTTTAATTTTGATTTTCCGATCGGAAGTGAAGACAGAGCGTACTGTATCTATTATAAGGAAAGCGGGGAATGGGGAATCGAATACTGGGACAAGAGTGTGATCGGCAGCCTGAACGGATCGGAAATAGAGTTTACGCTTATCCCATATGAAGGATCGATACAGGACTAGAGGATACGGAGGGGGACAAATGGGATGCCTGAAGTATGAGCTTATCAAATTAGGGAAAAAGGGAACGTTCCTCGTCCTGTCGCTTCTTCTGCTGGCGGGAAACGTTCTTGCGATATATCTGTCGGAGCGGATGACGGCTGCGTTTGACCTTGTCTTCGAACAGAGGGAAAGTTACGAGGCATTTCTTGACGGAGATGCCTCGGCTGATATTAACGACTTTTACAGCCAGGATATTTCTGCACAGGAATTTTATCTTGCCTCTTATCCTGAGTTTATTACCGGGATGGAGGACCGGATCGGTCAGATGTCAGTCTTTGCGGATGAGGGGAGTTATACTTACCGGAATATGCTTAAGACGAACAGAGACTTTGAGAAGTTTTCTGACGTCACGCTGAAGGCAGACAACTGTTTTGGGATACGCGCCTTCGCGCGCAGCCAGACAGGCATTCTGTTCGTTCTGGTCTTCCTTGCTGTCCTTACCTATTATGTCATATTCTATGAGCGGGATAAGAATCTGCTGCTCCTGGTCAAGGGGACGCGGCGGGGGCGTGTGCCGACAGCCGCATCGAAGGCGGCAGTAGTGATCCTGACAGCAGGAATCTACACCGTGGTGCAGGAGAGCCTGGCGGTCCTTCTGATCGGTTTTCTGTACGGCTACGGGGACACAGGAAGGCTGATCCAGTCAGTGTCTGAGTTTCGCAACTGCACCTATATGATGACTGTGGGCGAGGCTCTGGCTGTTGTCATCCTGATCCGTGCTGTGACCGCTATGCTCTCTGCATGTATTTTCTTCTGCGTGGCAATGTCGGTCAAAAATGAAATGGCAGCGGCTTTCTTTTCTGCCGGAATCTTCGGCGCATTTTTTCTCGCAAGGCAGATGCTTTCAGTCAGCGGGCGTCTGGATTGGCTCGTCTGTGTCAATCCGTTCTATTGCTGGGACATGAAGAGCATGCTCGGTGAATACCACAATCTGAATCTTGCAGGTCAGCCCGTTGGAAAAGATATTTGTATGATCCTTGTGGCTGTGGTGATCGTTCTGATCCTGCCGGCGGCAGGTGTTCTTGTCTATTCTAAGACATGCCAGATACGGTCTGACAGCCGTCTGGAATGGGCGGTGCAGAAGCTCAGGCAGAGGCTGGGATTCTTAAATTGCAGGATAAGCCTTCTTTACTATGAGTTCTATAAAATGCTGATCCAGCAGAAGAAGATCATCCTGCTGGCGCTGCTTGTGATCATAGGCGTCCGTGAATCCGCGGCGGTATTCGGAACGCAGTATTATTCTTCTGCAGAGGCTGTTTCTTATCATTATTACATGAATCGGTATCAGGGGAGGAGCACAGATCAGATCCTGGATCAGATCAGCGAAGAAGAGGCATATCTCAATTCTATTGCAGAAGAGCTGACGGCATTGGAGGAGGATCCGTCGGGGGAGAACTATGTCAGAAAGTCCGTGCTCGAGGTGGAATTGCAGCGTAAAGAGCAGGGATTCCAGAGAGTTTTGATGCAGCTGGAAGCGCTTGAACAAAAAGGCGGGGATCTGCATGACAAGTATCTTGTCGATGAATTAGCCTATAATGATCTGTGGAATGATACAGAGGGGGATGTCACCCGATGGATGGTCGGTGCAGTGCTCCTTGTCTTTTTCATAAGCGGAATCTATACAATGGATGAAAAGAGGAAAATGACAGGGCTGCTGCGGTCTGCCCGTCTCGGACGGGAGAAGCTGGAAAGAAGCCGGTGTATCTGCGCAGTCCTGTGCACGCTGCTCGTGTATGTATGCATGGAGCTCCCGGTGTTCCTTGAATACTGTCGTGCAGGGCTGTTCCTCACTGCAGGATGCAGTCTTCTGGATTTTACACTGCGGAGCTTTCATACTGATCTTGCGCTGGGGCTGTTCGCAGCGGCGGTATTCATCCTCAAGGCGGCTGCGTATGGAGTGGTCTGCTTTGCAGGGCTTCAAGTGCCGAAAGCGCTGAAGAATGAACTGCCGGTCCTTCTCACGTGTTCAGGCGCTGTTCTGGTCATCGCTGCGGTGCTGTATCGGTTTTCCATGGATATAGAGATGATGCTGCTGTACATTTTGTAAGGAGGGGCGAGATGGAACTGAGGCTTGAGAAGATACAGAAGAGTTATAATAAAGGCAGGACTTATGCGGTCAAAGACTTTACGATGAGTTTTACAGCCGGAGTCTACGGGCTGCTCGGCCCGAACGGAGCAGGGAAGAGCACGCTGATGAATATGATCACGGATAACCTTAAGGCAGATGAAGGAGAGATCCTTCTTGACGGCAGAGAGATCCATTCGCTCGGCGCCGACTACAGAGGGCTCCTCGGCTATATGCCGCAGCAGCAGGGACTGTATGATGATTTTACGGGAGAACGGTTCCTGTGGTACATGGCTGCCCTGAAAGGGCTGAAGAAGAGAGAGGCGAAAGAGACGATTGAAAATATGCTGGAGCTTGTGAATCTGAAGGATGACAGATATAAGAAGCTGAAATCCTACTCCGGTGGTATGAAGCAGCGTATCCTGATCGCGCAGGCGCTGCTGAACGATCCGAAGATCCTGATCATGGATGAGCCGACAGCGGGGCTGGATCCCAAGGAGCGGATCCGGATCCGCAACTTTATCAGCGAGATCTCGAAGGACAAGATTGTTCTGCTCGCGACACATGTTGTGTCGGATGTGGAATATATATCCAAAGAGATCCTCATAATGAAGGAGGGCAGGATTCTCCGTCACGGGACGCCCGGAGAGCTGCTGCGCAGCATGGAACACATGGTGTTCGAGGTGCTGGTCAGTGAAGAAGAGCAGGAATACTATGAAAAGAATGGATATAAGACGTCAAATATCATGCTGACGTCCGACCGGGTGTGCATGCGGATCGTATCGGAAGAAAAGCCGGCGGCAGGGGAGGTCAGAGAAGTGCGTCCGAACCTTGAAGATCTGTATCTGTATCTGGTAGAATAGCCTGGGAGGCGGAAAGATGACAGAAAGAAACGACATAAAACTCCATTATGAGGAGAAGGGCGCCGGAACCCCGCTCATCCTTCTTCACGGAAACGGGGAGGACGGCAGCTATTTTGTCCATCAGATGGATTATTTTTCGGAACGATACCGTGTGATCGCCCTCGACACCAGAGGGCATGGAAAGTCGCCGAGAGGAGAAAAGCCCTTCACGATCCGGCAGTTCGCGGAGGACCTGCGCGCCTTCCTGGATAAGCAGAGAATCGAAAGGGCAGACCTTCTGGGATTCTCCGACGGCGGGAATATCGCGCTGATCTTTGCGATGCGGTACCCGCAGCGGGTGTGCCGCCTTGTGCTCAACGGGGCGAATCTGTACAGCGCAGGCGTGAAGCCGTCGGTGCAGATCCCGATCATCCTGGGATACAGGATCACTTCTTTCCTTGCCGGCCGTAAGAAGGCAGGCGGGAAGAAAAAGGGGAACCGGGAGATGGCGAGGAAGGCGGAGCTTCTCGGACTGATGGTGAACGATCCTGATATCCGGCCGGAAGAACTTTTTGAGAACAGAGATCCGGAGTTTATCCGGATCCCGAAGCTGGTGATCGCGGGGGACCGGGATATGATCAAGGATGAGCACACAAGGCTTATCTATGCCAGTCTTCCGAACGCGCAGATCCGCGTGATGAAGGGAAGCCATTTTATCGCAAAGGAGAGCCCGGATGAGTTCAACCGGATCGTGGGTGAGTTTCTGAACAACACAAAAACAGGAGGGTCTGCGTGAAAAGCAGACCCTCCCGCTGTGCCGATATATTATCGTGCCGGTCTTATATCTTTCCGGTGAACAGTGTCCCGGCTTTCCCGCCCTTTACGATATCATAGAGGGCTTCCGGGCGCTTGCCGTTGGTGACGATGGTGTCGATCCCGTTGGACGTGGCAAGCTGCGCTGCCTGGAGTTTCGTGCGCATCCCGCCGGTGCCGCGGCGGCTTCCTGCTCCCCCGGCGAGGGAGTAGACGCTCTCGTCGATCTCATCGATCTGCTCGATCAGCTTTGCATTCGGGTGGAGGCGGGGATCGCTGTCATAGAATCCGTCGATATCGGACAGGATCACCAGCTTCTTTGCCCGGCAGAGAACTGCCACGACGGAAGAGAGCATGTCGTTGTCGCCGAAGAGACGGTCCTCGGACTCGATCTCTGTGTAGCTCACGGAGTCGTTCTCATTGACGATGGGGATGACGCCCATCTCGAGGAGGGCGTTGAAGGTGTTCGTCAAGTTCTCCTTCTTTTCCTCCTGCTCGATGTCCTCTGCGTTCAGGAGGATCTGAGCCACGGTCTTGTCATAATCCCCGAAAAACTTGTCGTACAGATACATCAGGCTGCACTGCCCGACGGCGGCTGCGGCCTGTTTCATTCTCATGCTGTCCGGTCTGGCATGCATGTTCAGCTTGTTCCTTCCCACAGCGATGGCGCCGGATGATACTAAGATCACCTCATATCCCATATTGTGGATGTCCGCCAGCGTGCAGACGAGGCGGTCTGTGGCGCGCAGATCGCTCTTCCCTGAGTCGTTTGTGAGGGTGGACGTCCCTACTTTTACTACGATCCTGTTATTATAAAGTCCCATGATAGTCTCCTTTGATATTTTTCTTCTTGAATCACTCACTCTGTTATCGTATCATAGAGTCATAAATTACAAAAGCGAATATTTATCATAATTAACATGATAATTAGTCATAGAAAGGAGCGGTAAACATGGATATGAATCTTCAGAAATATCTTGCGTTTGTAAAGACGGTGGAGTACGGAAGCTTCACCAAAGCGGCGGAGATGCTCAATTATTCCCAGTCGGGAGTGAGCCGCATGATCCACGATCTGGAGAAGGAGTGGAAGGTGACCCTCCTGGAGCGGGGGAGAGCGGGAGTCCGGCTGACCGGCGACGGGAAGAAGCTGCTTCCCTATGCGAAAAATGTCTGCAGGGAATATGAGAAGCTGCAGATGCAGGTGGACGAGCTGAACGGGCTGAAGTCGGGGCTGATCCGGATCGGCACCTTTTCCAGCGCGGCGTCCCAGTGGCTTCCGAATATCATCGAAGAATTTCAGAAGGACTACCCGAACATTGATTATGAGCTCCTGATAGGGGACTACAGAGAAATCGAAGAGTGGATCCGGGAGGGGCGGGTGGACTGCGGTTTTTTAAGGCTCCCGGTGCACGGGGAGCTGGAGACGGTCTTCCTGGAACAGGACCGTCTGCTGGCGGTCCTTCCGGAGGGGCACCGTCTGGCAGAATGCGGGAGATTCCCGGTGAATGCATTTGCAGACGAGCCGTTCCTTCTCCTTGCGAAGGATACCGGGGCGGAGGCGTCGGAACTCTTCGAGCGGTGCGCCCTGACGCCGCGGGTGCATTTTACTGCGTGGGATGACTATGCCATCATGGCGATGGTGGAGCGGGGGCTGGGGATCAGTATCCTCCCGGAGCTGATCCTGAAGCGGACGCCCTATCATATCGTGGCGAAGGAGCTTGAGATTCCGGCGTACAGGAGCATCGGCTTTGGGCTGAAGGAGAAGAAGAGCGCGTCTCTGGCGGTAAAGCGGTTTATGGAATATCTGGACTGCAGGCAGACTGGAAAAAAACAGTACTTGCCGGCACAGGACAGATAGCTTATACTAAGCGGGTCTTGAACCTGCAGAAATGGAGCGGGAGAGACAGAAGCTTCCCGGTATGCGGGAAAAAGAAAAGAAGAGAAAGAGAGGACAACATGAAAAAACTATTTTCAAGCCTCCCGTTCAAACTGCTCCTCGGAGTGGTGATCGGAATCATCGCGGGACAGCTCGCCGGTCTGGAGTACGCAAAGGCCGCCGGGGACGCCGTGATGAATATCGTTGTAACTGTAAAATTTATCTTGTCGGAGATGATCAACTTCTGTGTTCCTCTGATCATCATCGGTTTTATTGCGCCGTCGATCACAAGGCTTGGCAGGAATGCGTCGAGAATGCTGGCCGTCGCCCTTTTCTGTGCATATGCCTCCTCGATCCTGGCGGCGCTTCTGTCCATGGCGGCAGGGTACGGCATCATCCCCCATCTGTCCATCGTGTCGGATGTGGAAGGGCTGAAGGAGCTGCCGGAGGTCGTGTTCCGGCTGGAGATCCCGGCGGTCATGTCTGTGATGAGCGCGCTTGTGCTGTCCGTGCTGCTCGGTCTCGCATGTACATGGACCAAGGCTGCGGCGATGACGAACCTTCTGGAAGAGTTTCAGAAGATCGTGCTTTCCGTTGTCACAAGGGTCGTGATCCCGATCCTTCCGGTGTTCATCGGATTCACCTTCTGTGCTCTGTCCTATGAGGGGACGATCACAAGGCAGCTTCCGGTCTTCGTCAAGGTGATCCTGATCGTCGTGGCGGGACACTTTCTCTGGATGGCGGTCCTGTATCTTGCTGCAGGGCTCTACTCAAAGCGGAATCCGCTGGACGTGGTCAAGAATTACGGACCGGCATATATCACCGCCGTGGGGACGATGTCGTCGGCAGCGACTCTGGGAGTGGCACTCCGCTGCGCGAAGAAATCGGAGCCGCCCCTCCGCGGTGACATGGTGGATTTCGGGATCCCCCTGTTCGCCAATATCCATCTGTGCGGTTCCGTGCTGACAGAGGTGTTCTTTGTCATGACAGTATCGCAGATTCTTTACGGCAGTGTGCCGTCTCAGGGAACGATGGTGCTGTTCTGCCTTCTGCTCGGCGTCTTCGCCATCGGCGCGCCGGGAGTCCCGGGAGGGACCGTCATGGCTTCTCTGGGGCTGATCACAGGCATTCTGGGCTTTGACGAGTCCGGAACAGCGCTGATGCTGACGATCTTCGCCCTCCAGGACAGCTTCGGCACAGCCTGCAATATTACAGGTGACGGCGCGCTGACACTGATCCTGTCGGGATATGCAGACAGACACAAGATCGAGAAGCAGGATCTCAGGGTCGAACTGTAGGAGCCGGCCAGGATTTTCAGAAAGATAAAGTAAGAAAGAAAAAAGAACAGGCACAGCCATTTCCGGAAACTTTCAGCAGTCCGGAGAGGGCTGTGCCTGATTCAGTTTATCTGCTCTTGGCATTTGGATAGATCCGGCGCATCCTGGCGTCGTCGAAGTTCGTATCGATGATGTGCTCCCATCCGCTCTCGGCGGCGGGATCGCCGGCTCGCTGGTCGTAGCGGATCAGCGCCGCGGCGGAGACCGTGATGTCCGCCGCCATGAACAGGATCAGGATCCAGGACGCGATGTATCCGGCGAGCTTCGGGATCTTTTCGATCCATCTGGAAAAATGAGGGTATAATCCTTTGATCCAGACTACGGCTGCGATCCCCCAGAAGAAGCAGTAGAGCAGGTTGATCCTTCCGCCCAGATTGAAGGGAATCTCGCTGTAATCCCAGAACACCTGCCCGAACACGAGCTCTGTGAAGACGCTGCACATGTACTCATAGGCTCCGCCCAGGACTGCACCGATCACGAAGATGTGCCGGTCCGGCTTGTCTCTGTCCTTGTACAGAAGGGCGGTGGCGACGGCGATAGCCAGTCCCCAGACAATGCTGAAAGGTCCCCATACAAGGCTGCTCCTGCTCATCCATACGCCGGAGGTGAGACGGCAGAAGAGCGTTTCGGTGATGTCGCCAAGGAAAGCGCCGGTAAGAAAGAGCCAGAACAGCTTGTAGAAACCGCAGCCTTCGGCGAACCGGCCTTCCTTCAAGATCTCTTCCGCCCGCTCTTCAAAGGCTGGGTATGCCTTCGTCATACGGCGTTCCACATGACTGATGAGGGAAGAAGCGGCGTGGTACAGTCTGAGCGTGAGCCTGCCCGCAGGATGCCCGGTCTTTGCCGGCTGCTTCCGGAGATGGAGAACAGCGGTGAGTGAGAGCGCGGCGTCGAGCGCGACGTATCCTATGAGAATATAGGAAATGACCGCCGGTACAGGCTGCGGGATGAAGTTATAGAGGAACAGGAAAAATGTATTTCCATATTTGAGGCAGAGTACGCCCAGGACTGCCCAGAGCAGGGTATACTGCAGACAGATATAACCGTCAAAGTTCAGCTTTTTGCCCGAGTAATCCCACCATTTGCGGCGGTTGAGGCGTTCCAGTGTTTTTCCGGTTATCCATTCGATGACGGTCGCCTGTATGCCGCATCCGAGGAACAGAAAGACAGGGCTGTCGATCAGTTCAGTCAGGGTAACGGACATGACGACGGCGGCGATGCCGTAGACGATGCAGAACGGACCGGTGGAAAATCCCCGGTTTGTAAATCTTCGGTTTTTAATTGTTCCGACAGCTGCTTCAATGACCCATCCGATGAAAGAGTAGATGAGGAACAGCCAGCAGAGTTCCGTAAAAGTGTATTCCATGGTGATCTTCTGTTTTTCTCCTTTCCGGGTTTTCTGATGTGATCATGATATAGTCGGTATGATATCACAGGAAGGGCTGAAATTCCAGTGTTCTGCGTGTGAAATGGGAACAGAGAATCTCTCCGGGGCTTTTTCTGCTGTAATTTAACGTATATAGGCAGCGGGTATCGCGGAAGATAAAAAACGGGAACTCAAGAAATAAACAAAGGAGCTGTATGAAAAAAATTTGACTTCTGCGTGGGATGGTAGTATAATCACATCCGTGGTTGCTTTGACACTTTAAAGCGCAACGCTTTGGTGCACAGAAGTAATTAGGGAGGAATGATTATGAAATTAAAAAAAGCAGCAGCAATATTAATGGCAGCGGCAATGACCGCATCTCTGGCGGCGTGCGGCAGCAGTTCATCAGGTGAGAACTCATCAGGAAGCAGCGCCGGCTCAGACGGAACTTACACGATCGGGATCTGCCAGCAGATGGAGCATCCGGCTCTGGATGCGGCGACAGAGGGATTCCAGGACGCGTGTAAAGAAAAGTTCGGCGAGGACAATGTGGAGTTCGACGTGCAGAATGCGCAGGGAGAGCAGACCATGTGCTCGACGATCATCAATAATTTTGTTTCATCCGATGTGGATCTGATCCTTGCGAATGCAACACTTCCGCTCCAGACAGCGGCTCAGGCGACCGCGGATATTCCGATCCTCGGAACGTCTGTTACGGATTTCGCATCTGCACTGGGCATCAGCGACTGGACAGGAGCTACAGGCGTGAATATCTCAGGAACCTGCGACTTGGCTCCCATTGAGGAGCAGGAGGACATGCTCACAGAGCTTCTTCCGGAGGCAAAGACAGTCGGAATCCTGTACTGTTCTGCAGAGTCCAACTCCAAGTATCAGGCGGAGCTCTTCGAGGAGGAGCTGGAGAAGGACGGCATCGAGTACAAGGAGTACACGGCGGCAGATTCCAATGAGATCCAGTCAGTCGTCACAAATGCGGTGAGCGAATGTGATGCGATCTACATCCCGACGGATAACACGATGGCGTCAAACACACAGATCATCAACAATATCTGCCTTCCGGCAAAGGTTCCGGTGATCGCGGGTGAGCAGGGAATCTGCAGCGGATGCGGCATCGCCACTCTGTCGATCAGCTACTATGATATCGGATACCGTGCAGGCGAGATGGCGTACGAGATCCTTGCCGAGGGCGCTGATATCTCAACAATGAAAGTAGAGACCGCGCCTCAGGTGACGAAGATGTACAATCCGACGATCTGTGAGGAACTCGGGATCACAGTTCCGGATGACTATGAACCAATCGAGGCAGAATAGACAGGAAAGGCAGAGAAGTTAAAATGATACTGGATTATTTTATGTCTCTTGATCCTCTGGCGCTGCTCCGCGCTATGCCGGGAACAGCGGCACAGGGCATTATCTGGGGGATCATGGCACTGGGAGTTTATATTACGTTCCGGATACTGGATTTTGCGGATCTGACGGTGGACGGTTCTCTTGCCACAGGCGCTGCTGTGGCGGTAATGCTCATACAGGGCGGGATGAGCCCTGCCCTGGCGCTTGTATTCTCCGTTCTTGCGGGAATGGCGGCGGGACTTGCGACCGGTATTTTCCATACGCTTCTGGGGATTCCGGGAATCCTGGCAAGTATCCTTACCCAGGTTTCTCTCTATTCAGTGAACCTGGGTATCATGGGAAAATCCAATCAGGGAATCAGTCTGACACAGCAGGGGCTGGTGGCGTCCTCACGCTATGTGACCGGAGATGACAGAGTGTTCTTTTTCCTGAAGCTGATCCTCTTCTGTCTGATCCTCGTGGCGGTCGTCTACTGGTTCTTCGGAACTGAGATGGGGGCTTCGATCCGTGCGACAGGCTGCAATCCTCAGATGGCGCGGGCGCAGGGGATCAATACGAATTATACGAAGGTCCTTGCTCTTATGATCTCCAACGGACTGGTGGGACTCTGCGGAGGCGTCCTCGCGCAGTACCAGGGCGCTGCCGACGTCAATATGGGACGCGGCGCCATCGTCATCGGACTTGCGGCGGTGATCATCAGCGAGGTGATCTTCGGCAGGCTGTGCGCGGGAAAGAAGATCGCGTTTGCCTATACCCTTGCGGCGGTGTTCGTGGGTGCGATCCTGTACTATATCGCCTACGCGCTGGTGCTGTGGCTCAAGATGCCTTCTGATTATATGAAGCTCTTCTCAGCGCTTGTCGTGGCAGTATTCCTGGCGGTCCCGTACCTGAAAGGCCGCTGGGCAGTGAGAAAGGGGGCGTAGGATATGGGGTATATGCTTGAGATCAGGAATATCAGCAAGACGTTCAACAAAGGGACGATCAATGAGAAGAAGGCTCTGGACGGCGTGAACCTGAATCTGAACCCCGGAGACTTTGTGACGATCATCGGAGGAAACGGCGCGGGAAAATCAACCACGCTGAACGCCATAGCAGGAGCCTGGTACGTGGATTCGGGACAGATCATAGTGGACGGGACAGACATCACGAGGCTCCCGGAGCATAAAAGGGCGGCGTATCTGGGCCGTGTGTTCCAGGACCCGATGACCGGGACGGCGTCCACCATGTCCATTGAGGAAAATATGGCGATTGCTGCCCGGCGCGGAGCGCGCAGAGGACTCCGCTGGGGAATCTCGAAGAAGGAACGGGAAGAGTATAAGCAGCAGCTCAGGGAGCTGAACCTCGGTCTGGAGGACAGACTTTCCTCAAAGGTGGGACTTCTCTCGGGCGGACAGAGGCAGGCGATCACGCTCCTCATGGCAGCGGCGAGAAAACCCAAACTTCTCCTTCTTGATGAGCACACAGCGGCGCTGGACCCGAAGACCGCCGCAAAGGTGCTGGAGATCTCGGATAAGATCATTGCGGAGCACGGACTTACCGCCATGATGGTGACTCATAATATGAAGGACGCCATCGCCCATGGGAACCGGCTCATCATGATGCATGAAGGGAAGATCATTTACGACGTGTCGGGAGAAGAAAAGAAGAAACTGCATGTCTCAGATCTGCTTGCCAAGTTTGAGGAGGCCAGCGGGGATGAATTTGCAAATGACAGAATGATGCTCGGATAGGCTGGGGATGCCTCCGGACAGAAGAGTGTAAAAAGGATGCTGCAGGGAGCAGGGCTGACGCGGGCGCTGCTTTTCTGCGGTATCTTTACGTATATTTAACATTTCTCTTATCCCATCTGGGGCTTCTTTATTATAAAATAGAAGTGCTTATCAATCTTCAAAGTTGATTATTGAGAAGGAAAAGCGTATTATAAATGTAGTTTGTGTTTATCAGATTAGATGCAAAGGAGAAAGAAATGGGAAATGTTTATATGAACAGGGAGCTTTCCTGGCTGAAATTTAATGAGAGGGTGCTGGAGGAAGCAGAGAATAAAGAGGTCCCTCTGTGTGAGAGGATGAATTTCGTCTCGATCTATCAGAGCAATCTGGACGAGTTCTTCATGGTGCGCGTCGGTTCTCTTCAGGATGAGATGCTGCTCAACAAAAAGATCAGGGACAGTAAGACGAAGATGACTTCGGAAGAGCAGATCAAGGCGATCCTGAAGGAAGTGAAGCGCCTGAACAAGAGAAAGGACGCGGCATATGAGAGCCTGATGGGGCAGGTCGAGAAATACGGGATCAAACTGATCGATTTTACGACTGCAAAAGCAGAAGAGAAGAAATTTCTGGAGCACTATTTTAACCATGAGATCGTGCCCTTGAGCTCCCCGACTATCGTGGGCAAGAGGCAGCCGTTCCCGTTCCTGAAGAATGAGAACATCTATGCGGTCGTCGTGCTCGAGACGAGGAGCGGAAAAGAGAGGATCGGCATCATCCCGTGCACCAACAATATGGTGGAGCGGCTGATCGAACTTCCGGGCGGGAAGGGAAGATATATTCTTTCCGAGAATATCATCCTGCACTATATCGGAAAAGTATTTAAAGGATATAAGGTAAAAGGAAAATCACTGATCCGCGTGGTAAGAAATGCGGACATCGACGCGGACGCTCTGTATGACGAGGACCTGGACTACCGTGAGTTCATGGAGGAGTTGATGAAGGAGAGAAAGAAGCTCTCCCCGGTGCGCCTTGACATGTCAAGGGAGATCGATGAGTCTGTTGTGGAAGCGCTCTGCCGTTATCTCGACGTGCTTCCGGAGCGCGTGTTCCGCAGCGAGGCGCCGCTGGATCTGTCTTTCGTTTATAAGATCCAGGATCTTCTGAGGATGAATCCGGAGCTGTTCTACGAGAAGAGGGTTCCTCAGAAATCCGCGTCCTTCCGGGACGGAGTGAGCATCCTCAAGCAGATCGAGGAGGAAGATAAGCTGCTGTCTTATCCGTATGAGTCGATCCGCCCGTTCCTCCACATGCTGAACGAGGCCGCTGAGGATGACAGCGTGATCTCTATCAAAATGACCCTGTACCGCCTGGCGAAACAGAGCAAGATCATTGAGGCGCTCTGCGAGGCTGCTGAGAACGGAAAAGAGGTCGTGGTTCTGGTAGAGCTCAGAGCCCGCTTTGACGAGGAGAACAATATCCGCTGGTCCCGGATGCTGGAGAAGGCAGGATGCCAGATCATCTACGGACTGGAAGGGTACAAGGTGCACTCCAAGCTGTGCCTGATCACGAAGAAAGGAAAAGACGGCATCGAGTATATCACGCAGATCGGAACCGGAAACTATAATGAGAAAACGGCAAGGCTGTATACGGATCTTTCGCTTATGACAGCGGATGAGCAGATCGGAATGGACGCTGCCAGAGTGTTCCAGGCTCTTGCCAAGGGAGAGACAGTAGAAGAGTCAGAACATCTCCTTGTCGCTCCGAAGTGTCTCCAGTCCAGGATTATCGATATGATCGAGGAGGAGATCCAGAATAAGAAGAATGGCGGAGATGCATATATCGGCCTGAAGCTGAATTCTCTGACCGATAAGCGGATCATCGACAAACTGATCGAGGCATCCTGTGCGGGAGTCCATATCGACATGATCATCCGCGGGATCTGTTGCCTTATCCCCGGAGTGAAGGGAATGACTGAGAACATCCATATCATCAGCATTGTCGGAAGGTTCCTCGAGCATTCCAGGATCTATATGTTCGGATGCGGTGAGAACAGGAAGTACTATATCTCTTCCGCTGACTTTATGACGAGAAATACGGTGAAGAGAGTAGAGGTTGCGGCTCCTGTCTATGCACAGGCGCTGAAAGACCGCATCCAGGGTATTTTCGACCTGATGCTCAGCGACAATAAGAAAGCCCGAGTGGAAAATGCGGACGGAAACTATACTCTTGTGAAATGTGAAGGCGAACCGGTCAACTCTCAGGAAGCACTTTATCAGGAGGCCTATGACAAGGCAGCGGAGAGAACGGCTTCCAGAGACAAGGTGATAGAATGATCTATAAGTTTGGTGAACAGCTGATACCTGTAAATATGGAGGAGTGGGAAGCGGAACAAGTTCCGGCAGTATTTGTCACGGATTCAAGGCATGCAGACGCCGTCCTGGCGAAGGCAGGGATCGTCTTTGAAAATGAGATCCAGATAGCGAAGATCGGCTTCTGCCGTCTTGAGAACCAGCAGGACTGTGTGGTGGGAACGCTCTGTATTCCGAAGCTTCTTGACGTGCTCGGCAGCAGATACAGGATGTATTTTTTTGTCAACAGGAGCAATGTGGTGATCGTGGATGACGAGGATTTCTCCCAGCGGCTCATCCGGAGGATCCAGAGAAAGCGGACCCATCAGGGGGAGACGAAAGAACGGTTCCTCTACAACTATATTTCAGAGTTTATCAGCCGCGACCTGGAGATGCTCGTGGCTTATGAGAGGCGCCTGCTCCGCATGGAGGAGGATGTGAGCCAGGAGCATATCGCCAATTTCCAAAGCAGGCTGATGCCTATCCGGAGAGAACTGCTGAACCTTCGAAGCTATTATGATGAGATCATGGATCTGACGAAGGCGCTGGAGGAGAATGAGAACGGCTTCTTCCTGAAGAAGCAGCTGAAATATTTCGGCACGCTGACGGACCGTGCGGACCGGCTGATGAGCCGCACCGGACATCTGCTGGAATACGCGCAGCAGGTGAAGGAGGCGTATCAGGCGCAGATCGACGCGCGCCAGAACAGCAATATGCAGTTCCTGACCGTCCTGTCTACGATCTTCTTCCCGCTGACATTGATCACCGGGTGGTACGGGATGAACTTCAGGGATATGCCGGGGCTTGACGACGGTTATCCGTGGGTAGTCTGCCTTAGTATTGTTGTCATTCTGATTTGTCTGTTCATCTTTAAGAAGAAACATATCATATAGAGCAGCTTTCGGTTGTGTTTTTCAGTGAAAATGGCTATACTTTCTTTAGAGAGTACAGCCATTTTTTTGAATCAGCGGGAGTAAGGAACATGGATTACAGCAGAGCAAAAGAAGTTTTTGAACAGTATCTGGACGGTTATGACCGTGAGAATGATAAAGTAAAGCTAAAGATCATACATACCTACGGAGTGGTCGTCCAGAGCACGGAGATTGCAGACCGGATGAAGCTTTCCGGGGAAGAGAGGACGCTGGCGCAGATCATTGCCCTTCTGCATGATATCGGGCGGTTCGAGCAGCTCAAGAGATTCGACAGCTTTCTGCCGGATACGATGGATCATGCGGCATACGGGGTGCAGGTCCTCTTTGAGGAGGGGATGATCCGCCGTTTTGTCCCGGAAGATACATGGGACGAGACGATCCGCACCGCGATCGCGCGGCACAGTGATTTTAAGCTGAGCGGGATCACAGATGAACGGACTCTGTTTCACGCAAGGCTGATCCGGGATGCGGATAAGCTGGACAACTGCCGGGTCAAGCTGGAGGACGCTCTGGAGACCTTTATGGGCGCTCCGGCGGAGGTGATCGGAGCACAGGATATCTCGCCGAAGATCAGGGAGGACGCATTTGCAGGGCGAAGCATCCTCTCCTCGGACCGGGTGACTCTGATGGATTACTGGGTGTCCTATGTGGCATATTTCTATGACCTGAACTTCAGGGAGAGCCTGGACATTGTAGAGGAAAATGATTTTGTCCGCAGGATCATCCGGAGGATCCCGTACTCGAATCCTGCAACGCGGGAGTCCATGGAAGAACTGGAAAAGCGGCTGTTAAGGTATGTACATGACCGATAATCGGGAATCAGCATATTTGTTTCTTCGGGAGAAAAGACTCTGCGGCATCTGCAGAGTCTTTTTTTGACCCTTTCGGGCTGCTGTGAACGGTTACCTTTTCGATGTTCCGCACAGACAGCAGGACAGAAGGGAATGTATCAAAATATTGCCAGGATCTAAATCTGTCTGTAAAAACCGTCTTGCATGGCGCAAAAGCGGATGGTATGATAGTGTCACATCAAAATCCCGGATGCGGAAATTCTATACATTCAGCCGTCCGGAAAGAAGACCCCTCTCAGCAGAAGGGTTCCTATCTCAAATATCAGGGCATTTCAGCCGGAGATATCACATTTTGATGACAATATAAAAAGGAGGAATTCTATGGGAAAGCCGGACATAGCTGTGAAAAACTGGCTCAGCGATAATGAACGGTTTGCAGATCTGTTCAACGGCATGGTCTTCGGCGGAAGGCTGGTCGTCAGAGCGGAGGAACTGGAAAGTATGGACAGGGAAACGGATATCATTGTCACAGACAAAGACGGGAAAAGAAAAGGAGTGCAGAGATACCGCGATATCGTGAAACGCTGGAAAAAGGGAGTGGACCTGGCTGTACTGACATGTGAAGCGCAGAATAACATCCATTACGCAATGCCGGTGAGGGGAATGACTCAGGACGGGCTGTCTTATACTGATCAGATCAGACTCCTGCGCCAGGGAAAAAGCAAATCAGAGGGGAGCGGTCAGCATACAGGGAAACTGACCGGTGAAGAGTATCTCTCGCGCTTTGGAAAAAATGACAGAATCTTTCCGGTCATCACACTGATTTTTTATTATGATGTAAAAAAGTGGGACGGAGCAGTAGAACTTTATGATATGTTCAGGCTGGCCGATGAATTGAAGAAAGAGGAGGTGCTGAGAAAATACATTCCAAATTATCGGATCAATCTGATCGATGCAGGAAATATAGAACATCTGGAGCGGTTCCATACAGATTTACAACAGGTGCTGGGAATGCTAAAATGTAGAGAGAAAAGAGAAGAACTTGAAAGGTACATACAAAAGAACCGGGACTATTTTGAATGTGTGGACGTAGAGACCTATCAGGCAATAAGGGAACTTCTGCATTCAAAAAAAATTATGAAAGATATGTCTTCACTGAAAAAGGAGGAGAAGATCGATATGTGCAGGGCAATGGAAGAGTGGTATGAAGATGCTGTTGAAAAAGGCCTGGAAGCCGGCAGGAAGGCTGGGATGGAAGCCGGCAGAAAGGCTGGAATGGAAGCCGGAAGGAAGGCTGGAATGAAAGCCGGGATTGAGGCCGGACGAGCAGAAGGGCGAATCGCGATCATCATCAGAATGCTGTCAAAAGGGCTGGATGAGGAAGAAATAAAGGGATACACAGACGGGACGGACGATGAGATCGCGAAGGCAAAACTGGAAATGAAGGCGATGAATGAAGGCACGGGAGTGTGCGGCTGAAAGGAGGGATCCATATGGCAGTAAAAGGGGCAGTTATGGTCCCTCATCCGCCCTTGATCATACCGCAGATCGGGCGCGGTGAGGAGCAGAAGATCCGGGCGACCATTGATTCCTATCACAAAGCGGCGAAGAAGATCGCAGAGTGGAAACCGGATACAGTAGTCATTCTGTCTCCGCACTCAGTGATGTACGCGGATTATTTTCATATTTCTCCGGGGGAGGGAGCGGAAGGAGATTTCGGACAGTTCCGGACGCCTCAGGTGAAGTTCCGGGTGAGCTATGACACAGAGTTCGTCTCTGTGCTTTCCAGGGAGGCGGAGGCACGCGGCATTCCCGCCGGGACTTTGGGCGAGCGGGACAGGAGACTGGACCACGGGACAATGGTTCCGCTCTATTTCCTGGATCAGTATGACAGAGAGTACCGTCTGGTGCGGATCGGTCTCTCTGGGCTTACGCTTTCCAGGCATTACGAGCTGGGAATGTGCATCAGGAAGACCGCGGAACTGCTCGGAAGAGAGATTGCGGTCATCGGCAGCGGAGATCTCTCCCATAGGCTGAAAGCGGAGGGACCTTATGGATTTCAGAAGGAAGGCCCGGAATATGATGAGCGGATCATGGATGTCATGGGGCGTGCGGCGTTTGGAGAACTGTTCGATTTTTCGGAGGAGTTCTGCGATAAGGCCGCGGAATGCGGACACAGATCTTTTACCATTATGGCAGGTGCGCTGGACGGTCTTGCGGTGAAGACCGAGAGAATGTCCCACGAAGACACTTTCGGTGTGGGATACGGCGTCTGCATCTATGAGGTGGAAGGCAGAGATCCCGAGAGACATTTTCTGGAAAAATACCGCCGGATGCAGGCAGAAGAGGCGGAGAAGAGAAAAGCTTCCGAGGACCCGTATGTGCGGCTGGCGAGAAAGACCATTGAGACATATGTCAGGACCGGGAAGAAGATCAGAATCCCGGAAGGACTGCCGGAAGAGATGTATTCTGCCCGAGCTGGCGTGTTTGTCTCCTTGAAAGAAGAAGGAAAACTGCGGGGATGTATCGGCACGATCGCACCGGTGCGGGGCAGCGTTGCGGAGGAGATCATAGAGAACGCGGTCAGCGCGGCTGTGAGGGATCCCCGGTTCCACGCAGTAGAGCCGGAGGAGTTGGAACGCCTTGTGTACAGTGTGGATGTGCTGGGTGAGACGGAAACAATCGATTCACCGGAAGAACTGGATGTAAAGCGCTACGGCGTTGTGGTGAGCCGTGGGCGCAGGAGAGGACTTCTGCTTCCGAACCTGGAGGGAGTCGATACCGTGGAGGAACAGATCGATATCGCGAGAAGAAAGGCGGGAATCCCGGAAGATGCAGAGGATATCCGCCTGGAGCGCTTTGAGGTGGTGAGACATTTTTGAGAGAAAACGGAAGTGCATCTGTCTGCCCGGTCTGTCCCCATCACTGCAGGCTGACGGAAGGACAGCGGGGAAGGTGCGGAGCGAGAAGGAATGAGAAGGGAAAAATTGTTTGTGATAATTATGGGAAGATCACGGCGCTGGCGCTGGATCCCATAGAGAAGAAGCCGCTGAAACAGTTTCTCCCCGGAAGCCTGATCCTGTCGGTGGGAAGCTTCGGGTGCAATCTGTCCTGTCCTTTCTGTCAGAACCACGAGATCTCCATGCCGGATGCTGCCGGGGCGGCATACAGGGAAATCACGCCGGAGGAACTGGCAGAGCTGGCGGCAGACTGCTGCGGCCGTGAGGATGGATACGGACGGAAAAATGTCGGAGTGGCATACACCTACAATGAACCTCTTGTCGGATATGAATTTGTCAGGGATACGGCAGAGTTGGTCCGGGAGAGGGGAATGAAGAATGTACTTGTCACAAACGGCACGGCAGAGATTTTCGTGCTGGAAGAACTCCTTCCGTATATTGATGCGATGAACATTGATCTGAAAGGGTTCTCGGAAGCATATTACCGGAAGCTGGGCGGGGATCTGGAGACTGTGAAAAGATTTATCTGCAGGGCAGCGGAAAACTGTCATATAGAACTGACGACCCTGATTGTTCCGGGAGAGAATGATTCGGAGGAAGAGATGGAAGAGGAGGCAAAGTGGATCGCGTCGGTGGATCCGCGGATCGTGCTCCATGTGACCAGATTTTTTCCGAGATACCGGATGACAGACCGGCAGGCGACTGATGTGGAACAGATCTACCGGCTGTGCGATACAGCGGGAAGGTATCTGAAAAATGTATATACAGGGAACTGCTGAGAGACCGGCGGATGCGATACAGTATCCGCCGGTCTTGTGCTGCTGTATGATATTGCGATACCGAAAAGAGCCTTCGGAGCATGAAAGATTTTCAGGAGTGCAGAGAAGCTGCCGTCAGTGACGGTCCGGACACTTTCCCGTGGAATTTCTAACAATGAGCTGCGCATGAAGAAGAATCGTGCCGATGGAAACTCCGTTGAGCAGACTCATGGCGGCATAGTATCCACATTTCCCTATATTGATCCTGTCCTGCCGTATCGTGGTAAGGGGCGGGGAGGTGTACGGACAGATGGGAAGATCGTCAAATCCTACGATGCTCACGGATTCCGGGACTCTGTGCCCCAGCTGCTGGCACTGGACCAGAGCGGCATTAGCGATCGTGTCCTGCCCACAGACGATGCCGGTGACCCCCATGTCCAGAAGGCGGGGAAGATGCCGGTCCATACATTCGGAGAGGAAGAAAGAGCATCCGGCAAGCGCCGGGGCATCGTTCAGCCTGTGCCGTCTCAGTGCCTGGAAAAATGCATCGTAGCGCACCTGCATGATGTGGGATTCAAGCGCGCTGCTCAGATATCCTATCTTCTCGTGACCGAGGTCCTTCAGATGCGAGACCGCCAGCTCCATTCCCTCCTCATTGTCGATCCCTATATAGGCGATCGAGGGATTGTCATGAATCTGATTGTCGTAGAGCACAGTGGGAGTCCGGGTCGTCCGAAAGTCCTTCATCCAGGGATCGTTCAGGGAGAATCCGAGGACAAAAGACGCGGCATAATCATTCTGCAGCATGAAGATATCGTAGGAAACCTCTTTCTGTGTCTCGGCGTTTACCGGAACGATCTCAACCTCGAAGCCGGCCGGTTCGGCCATCTGCCGAAAGCCCATTACAATGTCATAGGCAAAGTGATGGGGCTCTGAGTATTGAATGAAATCTTTCTGTGCGAGGATACAGAGCCTTTTCGCCGAGTTTTTGTAACGGCGGAGCTTTGTGTATCCAAGCTTGACTGCGGTTTCAAGTATTTGTTTTTGTAATGTTTCGCTGATGTCGGGGGCGTTGTTGAGCGCTTTGGAGACAGTGCCCTTGGAAATGCCCAGTTTATCAGCAATATCCTGAATTGTTGTCATTTTTTTACCTGCTTTCATAGGCATCTGAAGACGGATGCCGAAATCAATTACACTTATTATAAAGAAAAGAAATCGGAAAATCAACGAGCACTGGTCGGACGAACAGGCGAAACACAGGAAGTTTCGAAAAATTTCGAAGAAGACAGAAGTGAAAATGCATAAAAAAGACAACAAAAAACTATGCATATTATATGAAATATAAAATTTGTATAAAGTTTGGGATTGACGAACAGCGGTAATGGGTCTATAGTAATAACTACCGAAACAATTCGAAACTTTCAAGAACGGAGGAAGAGAAAAATGAAGAAAAGAGCAGTTGCGGTGCTGCTGGCCGGAGTGATGACGTTCGGTCTTGCGGCGTCCTGTCTGACCGGATGCGGGAACGGATCGGACAACGGCGGTACTGAGAAGGTGCGTCTTATGGTCTGGTCCCCGTCCGAGGATCAGTCCAAAGACAGCGGTGAATGGCTTCAGACTTGCTGTGAAGCATTTGCGGAAGAGCATCCGGAGTGGGACATCACTTTTGTCTATGGTGTTATGGATGAGGCGAGCGCGGCAGGCCAGGTCTCGCAGGATCCTGAAGCAAGTGCAGACGTATTTATGTATGCGAACGATACGATCACAACACTTACGGACGCCAAGGCTCTCGCGAAGATCGGCGGTATCTACAAAGATGAGGTCGAAGCTACCAACTCGCAGGAGATCCTTGACACCATAACCGTGGACGATTATCTGTACGGCGTGCCTTACACGACGAATACCTGGTTCATGTTTTATGATAAATCGGTATTCTCTGAGGACGATATCAAGAACCTGGATACCATGCTGGAAAAAGGCGTCGTGTCCTTCCCGTTCACGAACTCCTGGTATCTGCCGGCATTTTATATCGGAAACGGATGTACCCTGTTCGGAGATGGAACAGACGAGTCGGCAGGAGTTGACTTCAGCGGCCAGAAGGCAGTGGATGTTACGAATTATCTGATCGATCTGGCAAACAATCCGAACTTTAAGATCGACGCGGACGGCTCTGGTATCGCTGGTCTGCGCGACGGAAGCATCAAGGCGATGTTCACCGGATCATGGGACGCAAACGGAATCAAGGAATCACTGGGCGATAATATGGGAGTCGCTTCGCTGCCGACTTATACGCTCAACGGAGAAGAGGTGCAGATGTATGCATACGCCGGATCAAAGGCGATCGGAGTCAATTCGCAGAGCAGATATCCGGAGGCGGCGGTCCAGCTTGCCGTATATCTCGGATCGGCAGAGGCACAGCGCCTGCACTATGAGCTGAGAAATGTGATCCCGTGCAACACCGAGCTTCTTAAGGCAGAGGATATCGCTTCCGACGAGCTGGTCATCGCACAGAACGACACGTTCAACTATACATCGATCATGCAGCCGTTTGTATCACAGATGAACAACTGCTGGACTCCGGTGGAGAACCTTGGAAAAGGAATCCGAAACGGCAGTGTGACCCACGATAACGCCGAGGAGCAGACAGAGGCGATGAACGACGCAATGAACAGCGACGGATTATCATAAGGAGGCAAATGAGGATGGGTATTTTTAAAAAGAGAGTAAATGAATTTCCTACGCCTTATACCTGCATGAATGCAATCAAAAAAGGCGGGATTGAGACAAAGCTTTCCATGGTGCTCATGGGCTTTGGAAATATTGTCCATGGCCAGATGATAAAAGGACTTATCTATCTTGCATTGGAAGCTGCTTATGTAGTATTTATGGTCATGGCAGGAGCGCACTGCATCGGCATGCTTCCGTCTCTCGGTTCGGTGGAGCAGCAGGAAGTATGGAATGAGGCGGCTCAGGTCTATACATATACAAAAGGAGATCAGTCGATCCTGATCCTTCTCTACGGAGTTGCGACGATCCTGCTCACATTCCTGATGGTATGTGCATGGCGCGGAACGCTGAAGAGCGCTTACAAGGCCGAGTGCCTCGCGAAAGAGGGACGTCATGTGAACAACTTCAGGGAGGATCTGAAGTCTCTCCTCCACGAGAACCTGCAAAGACTGCTCATGACGCCTCCGATGGTGTTCATCGCACTGTTCACCATTCTGCCGCTGATCTTTATGATCTGTATGGCGTTTACCAACTACAGTAAGATCGGAGAGCACCTGGTACTCTTCGACTGGGTCGGACTTGACAACTTCAAGGCACTGTTTGACTCCAGCAGTATCCTGGGAAGCACCTTCTGGTCAGTACTGGGATGGACACTTGTATGGGCGTTTTTCGCAACATTTTCCAACTACATCTTCGGTATGATCGTATCCCTGCTGATCAACCGCAAGGGTACGAGGGCAAAGGGCTTCTGGAGATTCTGCTTCGTGCTCTCCTGCGCGGTGCCGATGTTCGTATCACTGCTGATCATGAGGACAATGCTTCAGCCGGAAGGTGCGATCAACGTCCTTCTGAGAAATCTGGGGCTGATTGCTCAGGATGCCAGCCTTCCGTTCTTTACGGATCCGACCTGGGCGAGAGTGACGGTCATCATCATTAATATATGGGTCGGCGTGCCATACACACTGCTCCAGCTCACTGGAGTCCTCCAGAATATCCCGGAGGAGCTCTACGAGGCGGCGAGAGTGGACGGCGCGAACGCGGTCCAGATCTTCTTCAAGATCACGCTCCCGTACATGCTGTATGTGACTACACCATACCTGATCACAACGTTTACGGGAAATGTAAACAACTTCAACGTCATCTATCTGCTGTCGGGAGGAGATCCCGTCACGGATGTGGGCGCTACGGCAGGAAAGACCGACCTGCTTGTGACATGGCTGTATAAGCTGACGATTGATAAGCAGTACTACAATATCGGAGCTGTCATCGGCATCCTGACGTTTATCATCCTTGCCATCGGCGCGCTGCTTACATACCGCAACAGTAAATCATACAAAGAAGAAGGAGGGTTCTGAGCATGACGACGGGAAAAATGCATTCGGCAAAGAGAAAAAAGTTTATCACGAACAGCGCTGTCCATGTGATCCTCGGGGTTCTGGCAGTGATATGGGTATTCCCGATCATATGGGTAATCCTGACAAGCTTCCGCGCGGAAAAAGGTTCCTATGTGTCGACCTTCCTGCCGCAGTCTTACTCGCTGGACAACTATATAAAACTGTTCACGGACACATCGATCCTGAACTTTCCGCAGATGTTCATGAACACACTGTTCATCGCGGTATGCTCCTGCATTCTGGCGACGTTCTACGTGCTGGCTGTCTCCTACTGCCTGTCAAGGCTTCGTTTCAAGCTGAGAAAGCCGTACATGAACATGGCGATGATACTGGGACTGTTCCCGGGCTTCATGTCCATGGTGGCAGTGTACTTCATCCTGAAGGCGCTCGGCCTGTCAGAAGGAAACCTGATCAAGCTTGCGCTGATCCTTGTATATTCGGGAGGAGCGGGGCTGAGCTTCCAGATTGCAAAGGGATTCTTCGATACGATCCCCTACTCCATTGATGAGGCAGCGCTCCTCGACGGATGTACGAAATGGCAGATCTTCACAAAGATCACACTTCCGCTGAGTAAACCGATCGTGATCTATACGACACTGACTTCGTTCATGTCCCCATGGCTGGATTTCATCTTCGCAAAGGTTATCTGCCGTGCGAACTCGGACCAGTACACGATCGCCATCGGTCTGTGGAGGATGCTTGAAAAAGAATACATTGACAGCTGGTATACCTGCTTCGCTGCAGGCGCGGTGCTGATCTCTATCCCGATCGCCGCACTGTTCCTGTACATGCAGAGATACTATGTGGACGGACTCTCAGGAGCCGTTAAAGGTTAAGGCTGCCGCAGCCCGGACCGGCAGCAGTCCGCCTGGTTCAGACTTCTTCCAGATGTCCGGGCAATCATAGATATTCATTGAAAAATGTTGCAAATACAAGGGTTATATTTGCAGCATTTTTGGCATATCACCAGGGACGTGCTCCGTGCGGACGGACAGGATCCCGGAAAAGAAAAATAGACATTGAGGAAAGGCTATATAGATATGAAGACAGCATTAGAATGGAAAAAATATTATTCAACGACAGACTTTAAGGAAAATTATATTTATGAAGGAGACGATCTGGGCGTCCAGTGTACCCAGGAAGGCACCTCCTTCCGCCTGTGGAGCCCCTCTGCGGGGAGCGTCACCCTCAATCTGTATGAGAGGGGGGAGAAGGGAGTCCCTTTCCGGTCTGTCTCCATGAGCAGAGAAGGCAAAGGCGTCTGGAGCTGGGACTGCGCTGAGGAGCTGCACGGCGTTTACTATGACTATACCCTGGACATCGACGGCAGGACTGTGCGGTCGGCAGATCCCTATGCCAGAGCCTGCGGGCTGAATGGAGTGCGGAGTATGGTCGTGAACTTAAGGCGCACAGATCCGGAGGGATGGGAAGCAGACCGGGCTCCGGAAGCGGAGGCGGAGCGGATCATCTATGAGCTCCATGTCAAGGAGTTTTCCTGGGACAGGTCCGGCGGGTTCCCTGAGGAATACCGGGGAAAATACAAGGCGTTTACCTGTACGGATACTACGCTCGACAATGACGGTATCCATCCGACGGGGATCCCTTACCTGAAAGACCTTGGAGTGACCCATGTTCAGATCATGCCTGCCTACGATTACGGTTCGGTCAACGAGGCGGGGGAGGATACGGAGTTCAACTGGGGATACGACCCGGTAAATTACAACGTTCCGGAAGGCTCTTACTCCACGGATCCGGCTCACGGGGAGGTTCGCATCCGTGAGATGAAAGAGATGATCCAGTTGCTTCATTCTCAGGGGTTCGGCGTGATCATGGATGTTGTATACAATCATACATATTCTCTGGATTCCTGGTTCCAGAGGACCGCGCCCTGGTATTTCTACCGTGTGTTTGATGACGGAAGGATCTCCAATGGTTCTGCCTGCGGAAATGATGTGGCAAGCGAGAGAGAGATGTGCGCAAAGTTTATCCTGGAGTCCGTGCTCTACTGGACGGAGGAATACCATATCGATGGGTTCCGGTTTGATCTGATGGGCCTTCTGGATGTGGATCTGATGAACCGGATCCGAAGAGAGCTTGACCGACGGTACGGAAAAGGCGTAAAGCTCCTGTTCGGAGAACCCTGGGCCGCCGATGAGACTGCCATGGAGGGCGGCGCGGTGCCGGCGCTGAAGAAGAATGTCCGTCTCCTGGACGAGAATATCGGGATGTTCTGCGATAACACCCGGGATGCCATCAAGGGATCTGCACTGAAGACAAAGCTGCCCGGATTCATCAACGGTGCGGCAGGAATGGAAGAGAAGATCCTCCGAAGCGCGGAAGCCTGGTGCGGGCAGGACGAGACGGAAGAACGGACGGACAGCAGAGGGAACGGTGAAATGGCGGAAAAAGAGGATGAAGAGCAGGAACTCTGTGCAAAAGCTCCCTCTCAGATCATCACCTATGTATCTGCCCATGACAATCAGACACTGTGGGATAAGCTGGACGAGACTGTGCCCGGCGGAGACCTGATGCGCCTGAACCGGATGGCAGCGGCGCTCTACATGACCTGCCAGGGATCCCTGTTCCTTCTGTCAGGCGAAGAATTTGCAAGGACGAAGGACGGACATGACAACTCCTTTAACGCCCCCATCACTCTGAACCGGCTGGACTGGAGAAAGGCGTGGGAGGAACGGCCGCTGGTGGAGTATTACAGAGGGCTCATCGCCCTGCGCAAGCAGCTCCCCGGGCTGTGTGACAAGTCCGAAGATGCGGCTTCCCGGATCTTCGGCGTAAAGAAGGAGAATGGGATCGTCAGCTACCTGTGCGACAACAGAGCGGCAGGTGCGGATACCAGATGGGCATCGCTGATGGTCGTCTATAACAGTACAGAGAAGCCGGAGAGGGTTTCACTGCCCGGAAGCGGCTGGGAGATTCTGTGCGATGCACAGAGCAGTACGCTCTGGATGGATCCTCCGGCAGCGGGAAACTGCATCTGTGCGGCGCCTCAGAGCGTCATTATACTCGGATGCGTCAGAAATGAGGCCGGAGAGATGGAGATTGGAAGGAGAAAAGCAGTATGAAATGGGTATACGGAAAACAGGACTGGAAGACATTTGAGAGGGGACAGGAAAACTGTTATCTGATGACCAACGGGCTGGGAGGATTCTCCTCTCTGACAATGACAGGTTCCGCGGCGCGCAATGACCATGCTTTCCTGATGGCATGCACGAAAGCACCGAACAGCCGGTACAATGTGATCCACCGCCTTGCGGAACAGATCGAGGCGGGCGGGAGCACGTACACGCTGTCCAGCCAGGAGTTTGCGGACGGAAGCAGGGAAGAGGGATATAAATATCTCTGTGAGTTTTCTTATGAGGACACTCCGGTGTGGCGGTATCTTGTGAACGGCATCGAGATCGAGAAGGAGGCTGCCATGCGGCAGGGAGAGAATACGGCTGCGGTCGTGTACCGGGTCCGGAACAGATCGAGAGCTGACGCAGTGCTTTCCATTACCCCGTTTCTTCAGTTCGTATCCAAGGGGAGCGACCTCGGCCCGGAACAGGAGTTCCGGTTCCGGACCGGCGGGGCAGAGAGCGGGGGGATGGATCTGCATGTACAGACGGATGGCACAGCAGAACTGATCCCGGAACGTGAGGAGACTTACTTCTACAGTTATGACGTCTGCGACGGGAGAAGGAGCACGGGGACTGCAAAGGCAGGATTCCGGATCAAGGCTGCCGTGAAGGCGGGCGGGTACCGGGAGATCTCAGTCGTATTTTCAGTATCCGATAATACGGAACCTCATATCAGGGGCTTGGCGGGCGGTGCCCGTCTGCAGATGACCGCCCAGCAGATCATCAAAGAGCAGAAATTGTACCGGAGAGAGCTGGAAGAGCAGTCCGGATTTTTGTCCGATACGGCAAAGTGTCTGGCAAAGAGTGCGTCTCAGTTTATCGCGAAGAGGGAATCCACGGGGGGAGATACGATACTGGCAGGATTCCCGTTCTTTGAGGACTGGGGCAGGGATACCATGATCGCTCTCCCGGGCGTATGTCTGTCTGCACGGCGGTATGATGAGGCGCGGTCCATCCTGAGGACATTCGCGCGCTATGAGAAGGACGGGCTGATGCCGAATCTGTTTCCGGAAGGCGGCAAGGACCCCATGTACAACACGGTGGATGCGGCGCTTTTGTTCATTAACTGCGTCTGGCTCTATTATGACGCGACAGAGGATCTGGCGTTCGCAGAAGAGATGTATCCGGTCATGGAAAGGATTGTAGACTGCTACCGAAAAGGGACCCGGTTCGGGATCCACATGGACGATGACGGTCTGATCATGGCAGGAGAAGGGCTGGATCAGGTTACCTGGATGGATGTCCGGGTCGGGGAGATCCTCCCAACGCCGCGCCACGGCAAGCCGGTGGAAGTGAATGCATACTGGTATAACGCGCTTCGGATCATGGCGGAATTCTCCCGGAAGAGGGAAGAAGGCAGCGCGTCAGATAAGAAAGCGGAAGAGTACGAGAGGCTGGCGCAGAAGGTGAAGGCGTCGTTCACAGAAGCCTTCTGGATGGGAGAAAAGCACTGTCTGAAGGACGTGATCTCGGGAACAGACGCAGATACCCAGATCCGCTGCAATCAGATATGGGCGGTCTCCATGCCGTTCACTATGCTGGATGGAGAGAAGGAGAGAGCGGTGGTGGACACTGTGTTCGAGAAACTCTACACGCCTTACGGACTGCGGACGCTGGAGCAGGAAGATGATCAGTTCTGCCCCGAATATGGCGGAGAGGTGCTTAAGAGAGATCTGGCCTATCATCAGGGCACTGTTTGGGCCTACCCGCTGGGCGCCTATTATCTTGCCTATCTGAAAGTGAACGGGGACAGCGCAGAAGCAAAGGCAGAGACCGCAGCGCAGCTGGAAGTGCTGGAGAGCGCACTGAGGGAAGGATGTATCGGACAGCTCCCGGAGATCTATGACGGAGAGAATCCTGTCTCGTCAAAGGGATGCTTTGCACAGGCCTGGAGTGTGGGTGAACTGCTCCGGGTTTATGAACGTCTGGAAGCGTGATAAAGACAGGAGGGTATCTATCTATGGAATTTACAGGAGTATATCATAAGACATCAGAACAGATGAGCTATCCGCTGGATGAGGACCGGCTGGTCATTAATCTGAAGACCGGGTATGACGTGAAGCAGGTGTTTATCCATCACGGCGATCCCTTTGACGCGGGAATCCTGGGAGGCAGTGAGAAATGGACCGGAAAACGGGAAGAGATCGTCTATAAGAAGCGGCTTCCCCATCAGCTCTGGTGGACGACCACACTCACGCCGCCTTACAAGAGGTGCAAGTATTATTTCGAGCTCCATACAGAGGACGAGGTGTGGTATTATTTTGAGGACGGATTTCTGACAGAGGAGCAGGTCAACATGGAAGGACGGCTCCTGCAGTACTTTATCGTGCCGTGGATGAACCCGGCGGATGTGAACCGGACGCCGGCATGGGTCAATGATACGGTCTGGTATCAGATCTTTCCGGACCGGTTCTGCTGCGGCGGCACGGGAAAGAATGACCCGGACGTACTCCCCTGGCAGACGGGAAAGGTCACGAACCGGGAGAAATACGGCGGAGATCTCGAGGGGATCCGCCAGAAACTGCCATATCTGCAGGATCTCGGGATCACAGGAATCTATCTGAACCCTATCATGGAGGCGGAGACCAACCACAAATATGACACTAAGGACTATACGAAGATCGACCCGTCCTTCGGAGATGACGGGACGATGAAGCGTCTTGTCTCGGAAGCGCATGAGAGGGGGATCCGGATCATGCTGGACGCGGTGTTCAATCACTGCGGCAGGAAATTCGCTCCCTGGCTTGACGTCCAGGAGAAGGGAAGAGAGTCAGAGTATGCGGACTGGTTCATGGTACAGGACTGGGATGAGATCGGGAAACAGGGTGACACAAGGGACGGCAGGTTTTACTCCTTTGCCTTTGCGGACTGGATGCCCAAGCTCAATACCAATAATGAAGAAGTGATCGATTATTTCTGCAAGGTTTGTGAAGGATGGATCCGGAAATATGACATCGACGGAATCCGTTTTGACGTAGGCAATGAGGTGTCCCACCGCTTCCTGAAGCGGATGCGGGAACACCTGAAGAAGATCAAGCCGGACATCTATCTTCTGGGAGAAATCTGGCATGACGCCAGCCAGTGGCTCGCCGGGGATGAGTACGACTCGGTTATGAACTATCCGTTGATGAGCGGTATCCATGATTTCTTCCTGGATCAGACAATGGGGAAAGAAGAGTTTGAATACATGGTGAACTGCTGTTATACTATGTATATGCAGCAGAACAACAATGTTCTCTTCAATCTTCTGGATTCCCACGATACGGAGCGGCTCATGAACCGGTTCCATGATCTGGACAAGTTCTATCAGCAGCTCGCCGTTCTCTTCACCCTGCCGGGAAGCCCCTGCATCTATTACGGGACGGAGATCGCCATGGAGGGAGGATTTGATCCTGACTGCAGGCGGTGCATGCCGTGGGATGAGATCGGGACAGAGGAGAATCAGAGACGGATCGGACAGATGAAGACGCTGATCCGTCTGCGGAAGAATGAGGAGACCTTCCGAAGCCTTCACTTTCATTTCCCGGACCGCATTGAGAACAGGCGGTGCGTCGAATACATCAAGCTGGATGAGGCCGGACGGAAGATTGAAGTGCTCCTGAACTGTTCGGACGAGACAGTGAAGGCCGGGGGAACAGGAGAAGTTCTGTTCGCACGAAATTATCAGAATGGTATACTTGAAAAAAACGGAACACTGATAAGGAGGATTTGACATATGACAGAAAAGAAGAACCTGCCCTGGTGGAAGAACGCGGTGGTCTACCAGATCTACCCGAAGAGCTTTCAGGATTCCAACGGAGACGGAATCGGAGATATTCAGGGAATCATAAGCAGACTGGACTACCTCGCCGATCTGGGCATTGACGCGGTGTGGCTCTCCCCTGTGTACTGCTCTCCACAGGATGACAACGGGTATGATATCTCAGATTATCAGGACATCGATCCCATGTTCGGCACTCTGTCGGATATGGAGGAGCTGATCGCGGAAGCGAAAAAGAGGAATATCCGTATCATCATGGATCTGGTGCTGAACCATACGTCGGATGAACACAGATGGTTCCTGGAAGCGAAGAAGAGCAGGGAGAATCCGTATCACGACTATTATGTCTGGAAGGACGGAGTGGAGGGCGAACTCCCCAATGACATGAAAGCGTCCTTCGGCGGACCGGCATGGGAATGGGTGCCTGAATTACAGCAGTACTATTTCCATCAGTTTTCTGTAAAACAGCCGGATCTAAACTGGGAGAATCCGAAGGTGCGCAGGGAGATCTACGATATGATCCTCTGGTGGATGGACAAAGGCGTGGGAGGCTTCCGCCTGGACGTGATCGACCAGATCGCGAAAGAACCGGACAGAAAGATCACCAATAACGGTCCGAGACTCCATGAGTTTCTGCAGGAGATGAGCAGAGAGACCTTCCAGAAGGGGGATCTGATCACTGTTGGGGAGGCATGGGGCGCCAACACGGAAAATGCAAAACTGTACAGCAATCCGGACGGAAGCGAGTTTTCCATGGTATTCCAGTTTGAACATGTGATGCTGGATCAGCAGCCGGGAAAGGAAAAATGGGATCTTGCACCCCTTCCGTTCGTGAAGCTGAAGCAGTGTATGGCAAAATGGCAGGAGGAGCTGTACGGAAAAGGCTGGAACAGCCTGTTCATGGACAACCACGATCTGCCCAGGATCGTCTCCCGCTGGGGTGATGACAAGGAGTACCGGGAAGAATCGGCGAAGATGCTGGCGACCGTGTTCCACGGCATGCAGGGAACGCCATATGTCTATCAGGGCGAAGAACTTGGGATGACGAACGTAAAGTTCGAGGATATCACACATTACAGGGACATCGAGACGCTCAACCTGTACCGGGAGCGCCTGGAAAAAGGGTACAGCCCTGAGGATGTGATGCGGTCCATCTATGCGAAGAGCCGGGATAATGCCCGCACGCCGATGCAGTGGTCTGCGGAGGAAAATGCCGGATTCACTGACGGAACCCCCTGGATAGAAGTGAACCCGAATTATACGGAGATCAACGCAGAAACAGAGCGGAGAGATCCGGATTCCGTGTTCAGTTATTACCGCACGCTGATCCGTCTCAGGAAAGAATATCCGGTTTTCATAGACGGAAAATTCGAACTTCTGATGGAGGAGGATGAGCAGATCTTTGCCTACACGCGGACTTCGGATGAGGGAAAAATGCTGGTCTGCGCCAATTTCTCAGGAGAACCGGCAAAGTGTCCGCTGATCAGTGAGTGGAAGGATGCGCGGGAACTGATCCACAACTGCCACGGCGGTGTGACAGAGGAGTTCAGGCCTTATGAGGCTGTGATACTGTGGAAGGCAGGGACGAAGTGAGATGTACGGGGATTGTGTTAAGATTTCAGAGTCGGCAAATGTGGTGAAAGAAGCGGTCGTCGTCGGAGACGTAACAGTGGAGGAGGAGTGCACTATTCTTTTCCATGCCGTTCTCCGCGGCGATGCGGAGAAGATCGTTGTCGGACGGTGCAGCAATATACAGGACAACTGTACCATCCATGCGGATACAAGATATCCTGCCGTGATCGGAGCCCATGTCACTGTGGGACATAATGCGGTGCTTCACGGATGCACGGTGGGCGATGGCAGTCTGATCGGAATGGGCGCTGTTGTGCTGAACGGGGCACAGATCGGCAGGGAGTGCCTGATCGGCGCAGGGAGCCTTGTCCTTGAAGGACAGGTCATTCCGGACGGGAGCCTGGCAGTCGGAAATCCGGCGAAAGTGAAGAGGATGCTGACCGAGGCGGAACGCCGAAGACTGTATGAGAGCAGTCAGGCTTATATACAGGTGGGCAGGAACCTGAGAGCGGAAGGATACTGCCGCATGCCTTAGCAGAACCTCAGTCTCCGACCGAAGAGATGTGTAAACCAGTTCGTGATATTGCCTGTACAGACTGCTGCGATCACGGTCCCGATCCCCACAGCTGAGATATTGCCCAGGAACAGGATGGATATAATAGCCGAGACTACGGTGATGAGCATCTCGATCCGGACGCGGACTGTCCCGAAGGATTTCCCTTCCTTTGCGGCAAGGCTTGCGACGAATCCCTCCATCGGGAGAACGGCGAATCCGGAATTGACCGTGAAGGAGACGCCAATGGCGAGCACCGCGCACGCCGCGACGCTGAGCAGGATCCTGACGGGCATCAGATGTGTGCTGAGCATCTGGAACGGAAGGGAAGTCAACTGGATGAACATAGAATACAGGAAAGTGAGCAGGAGCTGGAGCACCTGCTTTTTTCCGACCTTTTTTTCTACAGCAGTCTCACAGACGAGCAGCCCGGTGTTTACGATGAAATTAAACAGAGCGTAGCTCTTGGACGGAAAAAGCTCCGACAGGGCAAGCGCGATCGTACAGCTGGGAGCAACGCCCAGCGCGGCTTTCAGGAAAAGATTCGAGCCTACGGACATGATCAGCAGCCCGGCAATATAGTAAAACATTCTTTTATAATAGTATTGATCTTTTTTCATGATTCCCTCCGTGATTGTTACTGTTCACCCATGATCCGTGAGTTCGATTACATTATAGGAAGGTGTATCTTTACAGTCAATTCCACTTCTGATATGATATATTCCTGAAAGGAATAAATATTATGGATATACAGCAGCTGAAATATTATCGCGAGCTCTGCCGGGTAAAGAACTTTACTGAGGCAGGATTTGCCTGCAGCCTGAGCCAGAGCGCGCTTTCAAAACAGATCCGCAGGCTGGAGAAAGAACTGAATGTCACCCTGATCCGGCGGAATACGAGAAAATTCGAACTGACCGAGGAAGGGGAGATCTTCCTGGAATATGCAGGACAGGCGCTGGAGAGGTACGGAAAAATGCTTGAGGACATCCACTCGAAAAAGGAGATCCATATCGGCAGCATGACCGTGCTCTCCCCGTATCATTTCGCAAAAGTGCTTGCCGCATTCCATGAGCAGCACCCCGATATCGATCTGGTCCTGGACGAGCATCCTGCCGACCAGATCGTCGCACATATAGATGAGTATGATTTCGCTATACTCCGCACACTTCTGATCACGGACACAGAAAGGTACTGCATGCTTCCGCTGTATGATGACTACCTCTGCGCAGTCGTGTACAGCTCCCACCCGCTGGCGGGGCGGAAGAGTATTCGGCTCGAGGAGCTCAAGGATGAGGTGTTTGTGTTCCCGCAGAAGGGAAGCGGCGGGTATGAAGCATTCTATGACAGCTGTATCCGGGCGGGCTTCACACCGGATATCCAGTATGAGTTCCCGCAGGCGAACACGATCATGAGCTTTGTACAGGAGAAGATGGGCGTTACTATTAATTTCACAAAGGTATATCAGGAATATGCGGGCAGCGGCCTGTGCATGATCCCGCTGGAAGATGCGCCCCATTATCCGATCTCGCTGATCTATCCGAAGAGTGTGACGCTTACTGAGGCACAGCGGACATTTCTGCGCTTTCTCCGTATGTGGAAGAAAAGCACATCCGTCACAGAAGAGAGACGAGGGGAATGAGACAGGAAGACTGCGGGGCGGAGAGGCCTGTGGAGCAGAGCTGCCGGAATCTGGGCTGAGTGAGACGCCGGTGAAAAAGGACAGAGAAAGGAAAGACGGAGATTGAGATTCCTTCTTGACAGGGAATATCCGGGTGCGGTAGAATAACCGATGTAGAGAAAGCGTTGAAGAGGACAGTAGGCTGTCTCCACTTCTCAGAGAGGGATCCGCCCGGTGTGAGGATCCTGTTGTGGGGCTGACTGAAGACCACCTCGGAGCGGCCTTAATACGGCACGGTGATTCCGTTATCATCATATGAATTAAGATGGTTTTCCATGGAAAACAAGCAGGGTGGAACCGCGGGCTGATCGTCCGTCCCTGCAGGGAGTGTTTCCGTGCGGCTATAGATTCAGATCATAAGAGGCATTCCTTAAGGAGTGCCTTTCTTTTTCGCCGCAGCGTGCAGAGAAAACAGAGACTGCAGAAGGCAGATGCCCTGTATCTGACTGCCATGCACGGCGGAGAAAGGTCCAGTCCAGCCTGAGGAACACGGACGAAATTGATTCAGAAAATGGAGAAAGGAAGAGAAAGAACATGAAGATCACACTGAAAGACGGTTCATTTAAAGAGTATGACCAGCCGATGAGCGTGTATGACATCGCACTTGACATCAGCGAGGGACTTGCGCGGGTGGCAACATCCGGAGAACTTGACGGAGAAGTCGTTGACTTGAGGACAATCGTGGACAAGGACTGCGAGCTGAATATCCTGACGTTCAACGATGAGAAGGGAAAAGGAGCATTCCGCCATACAGCGTCCCATATCATGGCGCAGGCGATCAAGAGACTGTACCCGGATACAAAGCTTGCGATCGGTCCGTCCATCGCAGACGGATTCTACTATGATGTGGACAGAGAGACTCCGCTGACCGCAGAAGATCTGGAGAAGATCGAGGCGGAGATGAAGAAGATCGTCAAGGAGAACCTGGAGATCAAACAGTACACCATGCCGAGAAACGAGGCGATCGATTACTTTAAAGAGAAGAACGAGCCCTATAAAGTAGAACTGATCGAGGACCTGCCGGAGGATGAGACGATCAGCTTCTATTCTCAGGGAGAGTTTACTGACCTCTGCGCAGGCCCGCACCTTATGACCACCAAGCCGGTGAAGGCGTTCAAGCTTACAAGCCTTGCGGGAGCTTACTGGAGAGGCAGCGAGAAGAACAAGATGCTGCAGAGGATCTATGGAACAGCGTTCCCGAAGAAAGCAGAACTTGAAGAGTATCTGACCATGCTGGAAGAGGCGAAGAAGCGTGACCACAGAAAGCTCGGAAAAGAGCTCGGCCTGTTCATGATGCGTGAGGAGGGACCCGGATTCCCGTTCTTCCTGCCAAACGGAATGGTGCTCAAGAATACTCTGCTCGATTACTGGAGAGAGATCCACAGAAGAGCAGGCTACGTAGAGATCTCCACACCGATCATGCTGAGCCGTCATCTCTGGGAGACATCAGGACACTGGGATCACTATAAGGAAAATATGTATACAACAGTGATCGATGACGTGGATTTTGCTATCAAGCCGATGAACTGCCCGGGAGGTATCCTTGTCTATGAATCCGAGCCCCGCTCTTACCGCGATCTTCCGATCCGCATGGGCGAGCTGGGACTTGTACACCGCCATGAGAAATCCGGCCAGCTCCACGGTCTGATGAGAGTGCGCTGCTTCACACAGGACGACGCGCATATCTTCATGATGCCGGAGCAGATCAAGGATGAGATCAAAGGCGTTGTAAAACTGATCGACGAGGTTTACAGCCTGTTCGGATTCAAATATCACGTAGAACTCTCCACCCGTCCGGAGGACAGTATGGGAAGCGATGAAGACTGGGAGATGGCGACAGACGCGCTCCGCAATGCACTTGACGACATCGGTCTGCCTTATGTTGTAAATGAAGGGGACGGCGCGTTCTACGGACCGAAGATCGACTTCCATCTGGAGGACTCCATAGGAAGAACCTGGCAGTGCGGTACGATCCAGCTTGACTTCCAGCTTCCGCTCCGGTTCGACCTGGAATATACAGGCGCGGACGGAGAGAAGCACAGACCGATCATGATCCACCGCGTTGTGTTCGGCTCCATCGAGAGATTCATCGGAATCCTGATTGAGCACTTTGCAGGCGCGTTCCCGACCTGGCTCGCTCCGGTTCAGGTGAAAGTCCTTCCGATCTCCGACAAGCATATGGAGTACGGAAAGAAAGTTCTGGATGCGCTCAATGAGGCGGGCATCCGCGCTGAGATCGACAGCCGCGCCGAGAAGATCGGCTACAAGATCCGCGAGGCACAGATGAAGAAGATCCCGTATATGCTCGTTGTCGGTGCAAAAGAAGAGGAAGACAATAAAGTCTCCGTGAGAAGCCGCTTCGCTGGCGATGAGGGACAAAAAGATCTGGATGCATTTATCGCGCAGATCAAAGAAGAGATCGCGGCAAGGATCCTCAGAGAGACGGAGAAATAAATTCGCGGTTTGTAAGGTAAGTTTTATTCGAGAATATCATCCGAAAACAGGGAAAGCTGTCTGAGGAATTCCTTCTGGGATAAGAGGAGGGCGGTTTCAGGCTCCGTTCCATAATCTGAGAAAAACTAAAGGAAGCGGTATCCCGCTAAAAACAAGGGTTGCAATAAGAAACTCACTTTGTTCGGACAAATCTTATTGCAGCCCTTAACGCGGGATACCGCTTCCTTAAGTCTTTCTGACAGATTATT
>ERZ1643246.551-NODE-551-length-47863-cov-54.052564_pt1 | contig 47863 bp, 53 predicted proteins | sample MGYA00579265_ERZ1643246 | MGnify/ENA primary metagenome ERZ1643246 (study PRJEB29033, sample SAMEA4952261) | chicken gut metagenome | biome: Broiler Chicken; feature: Gastrointestinal Tract; material: Caecum | place: Ireland | collected 2018 | study: Broiler... | reverse complement strand
TGCCATTCACATATTCATTTCTGTTAAATTCCTGTACTATCCTTCCAGCCGGATTTCTGCCTCTCCTGAGCTGGATGATAGTAAGAAGTGCCTGTATCCCTGTTATAAAACTCAGCGCAAGTACAACAACTCTGATTCCATCTGCCAGTCTTTCGTCTATGATCATCTGATTTTTCAGATTCCACACCGCTCCTTCTTCTCTCGCAACCGCTTCTCCATCGGCTCCGTCTGAATCCATTTTGGACGGATCTCCTCCATTTTCTTCCAAATAGTCCAGAATTTCTGTACTTTCCCCTGCATATGCGGCGTGCATGGCTGTTCTTTTACTGTCAGATGCATCGTCTTTTACATATCCGTTCATATCGGTCCCTTTTTTCACAAGGTATTGAACCATGGGGAAATCGCCTGTTTCAACAGCCGACTGAAGCAGCACTTCCTTTCGAATACGCCCTCGTGTCATCTTTCCTTCCAATGCTTTTCGAACCACGCTGCTTTTTCCATCACAGATTAAATCATCCAGTTCCTGCTCCCGGGGCCGGTATCCTGATTCCATCAGAGACTGCAGCGCTTTTTCATCACCGTATGACGCAACAAATTCCCAGACAGTATCCTCTCCTTTTGATTGGCTGCTTTCGTTATCTGTATGCTCTTTCATCAGAAGTTTCACTGTATCCGGATGATTCCCCAGAATCGCAAATACCAGTGCATCTGCCTGATCATTCTTTATCCTGTCATCTCCCCGCAGTCCCTCATTCAGAAAATATTTTACGACTTCCGTCTGATTACAGAATGCCGCAATATGGATCAGTCCCAGCTGATCAGCGTCTTTCCATGAAAAATCATATCCCTGTCTTTTCATCAGTTTCAATGTATCCACATCACAATATGCAGCTGCAAAAGCCAGTATCTGCTCTTTCTCATTGTTCTTTACTTTTCCAGCTGACAGCTGCTTCCGAAGTTCTGTATCATCTCCCATTATCGCCGCATACAGCGCAGGCGATACTGCCTCTGCCATCTCAGTGTCTGATGCTTCTTTCAAAATCTGAGGAATAAAATAGTATTGTGTTCCACAATTTCCTTCTTTCTTTTTTAAAAGTTCAGAAATTAAATCGGCATCTGGCTGCAATCCGGCTTCTACCAGTTTTTCCGCTAAATACAGCCTGTCATTTTCAACTGCCCAGTTTAAAATAGTTCCCTGATTTCTCCCGAAATCATTGATATCTGCTCCGGCGTTCAACAATATAGAGCATATCTCCGCCTGAATCTGTTCACTCTCGATTTCCTGAGCCGCAATTTCCAGCGGCTTCCTCTGTTCAAAAAGCCCGGTTCTTTCATTTACGATTGAACTGTCCCGCTTCACTGCTTCCTCGACTCCCTGAATGTTTGAATTGCAGATTGCCGCGTACAGCTGTTTTTTCGCGATCGAAGTTTTTGTATTCAATCTGGGAACAACAAGAAATGCTGCACATGTCATGATAAAAATAAATGAATACCATGATACCCTTATGATATTTTTGCGTTTTTCTCTGCTTCTTCTCATATCCCACTTAAACTTTCTTTAAAATCATCATCCTGCCTCTCTTCGATTTTTCCATTTAGGAAACAATATGGCTGTTATCTATATTGATATTTCCTCTTACCAATATTTCGAACTCATTACAAAACTGCAGCTTTATATTGTAATAAAAATCTCTCTCACTGTCTGTCCTTTTTTTCTTTCTTACTGTTACAGATTCTAATTGCAATTCCTTCCTTTTCTTCCCTTTTATAAGAGCTTCTTTAATATCACAAATACATATTTTTTCTTTTCCATCTTCCAATTCTATCGTTATCATTCCATATAGTGGATTGTAATGAAACGCTGAGACTTCCTTTCTTCCCCGAAATAACACTCTCTCCTTTTTCAACACAAAATCTCCTTTCCATCTACATAGAATTTATCCGATTTACATAGAAAATTAATTTCATCCGCATCAAAATATATATTAAAATCTCTGCTATGCTCCATCCAGGAGTCCTTAAAAATGCGGTTTTTTTTATGATTATTTTTTCCGGTTCCAAAATCTTCTACTATACATTTATATTGATCCGGATCTATACATAGCTCAAAGCAATCATCATGAAAAGAACTCTTTATTCCCGCACTGTTTGTTGTTTTATCACCGTAATTTCCCATAATAATATATTCGATATCTTTGATTACTATTTCATGTTTTTCATTCGTTTCTGCATTTACTATACGGCAGCTGATTGCTTCTTTTTCCATGTTATATTTCATATCATTCAAATAATATATATATTTATCAAAATTTATCATGCCTTTCCCTCTTTATAAATTCTTTCGTTTTATCTATTTCAGATGCAGCACAGAATAGACATTTCTGTTATCTCTCGAAACATACAGATAATTACCATCTATAACCAGACCTTCACAGTCAAAATTATTCAGCACTCCCTCTTCCTCTGTCTTCCCTGTATCCAAATCGATACTTCTTAATCTGCACGTATTATCCGAATCAGAGTAATAATAAACATATATTTTTTGCAAAGAATCCGTTACAATTCCCTGCAGGATATCGCCTGGTATGTCATCTTCAAATTTCACTTCATCCTCTCCATTTTCAGAGTACTGATACAATTTTGCTTTCTCACCTTCCTGATCACAGATATAATAAAGCTGATCTCCAATCATAAAAATCTGACGACACCTTTCTGATATTTCTGAATCTTTTTGTGATAATTCCTGCCCTCTCACTACCTGTGTCTTCAAAGTCTGTAAATCCTGTCTGTAAATTGTAAAACCATACTTGTTTCTATAAAATAGGCCTCCTTTATAAAAACAACTTTCACTATTTACATCTTCTGTAGCAGTAATGACGTTAATTTCTCTTTTGTCTTTATCTAACCGCCCTATCACATTACCCTGAAGCATCAGATAAATGTCATTATTTTCAATATATACTGCATAAATCCAGCTTACACAGTCATCTGGCGGATTTTTTATATCTTCCCCTGAACAAATTATTTTTCTGTCCCTGCCATCAAAATCACTTTGATATAACACATTTTCTGTCAGGTAATATAACTTATCCTCTGTTACCCCTAAAGAAGTAAAAGGATCATCCTCCTGTCTTTCGATTCTTATCACCCGTTTCTTCTGCTGTTTTTCTTTATCAAACCGCATAATAGTGCCGTCCTGAGTTAAATAAAAAATGTATTTTTCATTCTCTGCGGCAGTACTGCTCCAGTCAGAGCCATAAGATTCCGATACCGCTATTTTGTCCTCTCTCCAGTCAGATGACTGTTTTTTTATTGTATCCCTGCATCCACATAGCAGAACGCAAAGAAAACATAGCATTCCTATATCCTTTATCTTTCTGTTCATTTCCACCTTTTATCTTTTTCCTCCTAAAAACTAACTTATATTAAATAACAATTTCCTATTTCATGCTATCTGATGCTTTCTTCTTTCTTCTTTTTACAGCAGTATAGCCCAGCATCACGACTGCTATGAAAACCAGCCAAATTTTTGCCAGATACAATCTATTCATATTAGTTCCTACAAGAAATTTCACCCAGTAAAACAAAATCAATAAATGCCAAAAAATTTCATTCAATCCTGCCTTGATATTGTCATTCTTTTTTACCGTCTCAAATAAATCAAAGAATGTAATGGGTATGAAAAGGATCGCACAAACTTTAGTCATCTGAATATCAGGTATATTCCATATAAAAACCATAATTTCTCGTATAAAAACACCCAGATACACACATCTATTTGTAAACTTTACAATGTATTCCTTAAAATTTTGCATAATCTAACTCTATTAGAAAGTAATTGTTCTTCTCCTCATCCTCAAATTGCCGCCGTTGATTATCTTTCCACATCAGTGTCTGTAATCATAATCTTCACAATGATATTGAAAATAAATAATCTACTGATCTTAATCGTTCTCCCTTTTTCACACTCTGTGTATCCCACATAAAATGGTAAAATATATACCCTATTCCGGCTCCAATGCAGATACATACAATCAGAACGATCTTTATGATTTTTTTCATTTCCATTTCCCTCTTTTCTTAAAATTTTTCTTCATCCCACGCCGTATTTCGCAGCGTAAAATTTTCCGGTTCCTCTGTTCTGCGGAGAATCGTCATCTCCAGAAATGTATCGAAACTATACAGCTTTTCCAGCGGCCATTCTTCCATCTCCTTTAATGTTATCCTTCGTTTCTGTTTTCTCCGCAAATTTCAAAGCTTTGTGATTGATATAATCTTCCGGAACTTTCTCCATTTCCCAGATGGCCTGAAGCAGAAAAACAATGGCTTTTTGTTCCGCCTGCTTCGTTTCCGTCAATTTTTTCAAAAATATATTCTCTGCTTTCTCCCCATAGACACTTTCCATATAAGCCGCAAAGATCAAAAATCTGTTGTCATTCCAGCACTCCCGGGCCTGATATAAAATTTTTAAAACCTCGTCGACACCATCATCTATCGGATAATACACTCGGAAAACACAGTATGCAATGAGAACTTCCGGCGTTATCTGATCACGGCACATTGGGGAAATTTTCTCATAAAAAACTGCCTCTTCCGGGTAGATCCACTCTTCCCGGCTTCTGTTCAGCTGCTGATTCAAAACACGTAATATTCTTTCCCTGTAAATCCTGCAATACCGAACTTCACATTTTGAATTGGCATACAGCCGCTTTCGGATTTCTTCCAGATGTTTCCTCTCCAGCACCCGGGGTTCTAACATACCGTCTATGACATACATGGCATGGTATCTCATTTCATGATTTTTATGTTCTATCCCGTCCAGAATCTTTGTAAAATATGTTTCGTCTTCTGAAACAAGAAACATCCAGCGATAACTATAGAACGGTACATACCCTGATTCCTGACTGCTTTTCACCAGATATTCCATACGCTCCATGAAAATTTCATTCCTGATATCTCTTGTCCATCCTATATGACCCGTTATCATGACAATCCAGGACTTTACAAATCCATTGGCGTCTGCCGCCTCCTCAAACATCCTCTGAAAATCCACTTCTCTTTGAAATACCGCAATGGTATCCACGGCCTTCTCTGCCACTTTTTCATCCGGATCATGAATCAATGATTTTAAAATACGATAGCTCCAATTTTCCCTTTCCAGGGCAAGAATATCTATCAATCTGCTCTTATACAGACTGCTGGAACATTTGCTGATGATTTCTCTGATCTTCCGCGCAATTTCTTCTTTATCTTGTACATTCGTCATAATCTCATTAATAGAATCCTCCACCTGCAGTCTCACATTTTCATCTTCATCCTGTCTGTGCCGGCATATGGCTTTCAGATAGCGGTCCTCTTCAGTATCCAGAAACAATTTTGCATCTATGACCAAATGGACATATACAAGAGAATCCGGCACTTTCTCTTTGATCTCCAGCAGTCTTCGGATTCTGATTTCCTGATCTATTTCTTTTTCAATTCCTATGTAATCCACTGCGGCGGCCGCCGCCGCAGTCACAAATGGAGTATCGTCAGAGAACTCTTCGTACAACGTCCAAAAATCCTGTGTTTTCAGAAACTGTGATAATTTGGTAATCGCATGGACACGTACCGTTTCATTGGAATCTTTCGACAACATCCTCAAAATCTCATAACTCCACTCTTCGATGTATTCCTCCAGTAAAAAAATCAAATCTATTTTTCCAGATGGACTGCCGCTCACCGCAATCTGCTTTGCCAATGCGATGTCTTCTTCCGTAAACGGCACCGCCCTGTTCTTTTTATCGTATAATACCTTTATCATTTTGTTCATGCTTATCCTCCCTCTTTGAGGTTTTCCCGAAGCCTATTTTCCAAAATCTTCAAAATATTTTCCTGCACGGATCCATTTCATCGTTTTGATTCCATATGTTTTTTTCAGATATTCCTGAAATTCATCTTTGTCCTGTGTCCGCATTTGAATCTGATCATTCTCTGTATTGATCAGCAGGTATTCTCCATTGTTCACACCAATCAACGCCTTCTCTTTCTGTACAAAATAATATTTTACATTTTCGCACACTGCATATCCTATTCCCGGTTCATATGCCTGATCCTGTTTTTCCCGCACATGTTCATCCTGCTTATTTATAATAATGTTATTCCAGTTCACATCTCTGGCATATAATTCATATCCTTCTGTCAGCTCGACTGGCGGAATGCCGTCCAGGTTCGTACTTCCCATTTCTGTCAATGCATATACAAACAACAGCAGAAGCAATGTCAGAATAACTCCAATTATGATACACAACTTTTTCTTCATAAATCCCATCCTCTTTTTAAATTATTTCTTCACTACATATATCCGTAAAAACCCCCTGAAAGTAACGCTGGCAGATAAAATTTTTTCATTTTGTGAAATATTAACAAATACATCGTCATTTTTTGTTTATAATTACTATAGAAAAAAAACGCTACCAGCTTATAAATTTCTGCTGATAACGTTTTCTATTATTGTAATCCATATTGATTTAACAGATCTTTGCAGTATTGCTCATCCGCACAAACTTCTCTAATATACAATTACAGAGGTTGTTTTGTTCTTTGTGTATGTTTTGCCTTTGATGACTGCAAAATGTTTTGCCGTCACCCGGTATTTCTTTTTGGCTGCTTTTTTTGAAATTTTGAACCCGCCTTTGCAGATTCCTGTTTTGGACTTACTATAGATATAAGTTCCTTTTGCCGGATAAATCGTCTTCCAGAATGATCTCTCATATGTCTGCAGTTTTAAATCTCTGATTCCAATCCTGCTTGCGGTTCCTCCCGCGGTTGTCTGAAATGCTACTTTCAGATATCCTCCCCCTGATGTAATAGCCAGCTTACAAGTCGTGAGGCCATTTCCCAGACTGGAACTTCGCATAACGGCTACAGATACATCCCCAGCGGATTCCCGAAATACCTGATCAACCTCCTTCTGAGACAATGCTCTGACCTGCTCCCTTTTCTGAGGACGATATGCTTTTCCTTTTGCAAGAACAGGATCTGCACTGTATCCCAGCGCTAAAAGCAGGCATAAAAGCCCTGTTAAAACTCTTTTCATACGATTTCATTCCTCCTTATTTCTTGTAAAATCATTCTATTTTTCCATTGATATGACAAACTTTCTGACCATTTCAAAATCATCATTGCTTGTTATTTCGTAAACTTCTTTTTCTCCTGTTCCTATCGCAATAATCTCCTCTTCTGTCTGATAGTAAACAACCTTCATTTTCGCAATTCTCTCAGTCTTTATTTCTTCTGCGTCATCCGGTATGCTGTAATCCGCAGTTCCCTGTTCATTTTCATAATGATCCACAGTAAAGATATAATAAATTCCGTTTTCTTTTTCATATTCGGCAGTGACAGAAACAACCTTTCCTTCATCTGTAATGGCATACAGCTGGCTGCGGGTGATGCCAGAACCTTCTTCTTTTGGATAACGAAGATCCCAGGAACATTTTTCTTCTATTTCTCTCCATGACGACGCTTCTTTCTCCTGGTACTGTGTAACGTTTCCTTCTTCTATTTCTTTGTCAGCCGGATTGATTCTGTCCTGAATTTCAATCCGAAATTCCTGTACCTGCTGCCCCGCTTCCTTTATATAATGCAGAATGGAATTCCCGGTAGCCGCCTCACAGACTCCGTTGCCGCCGATTCCCACTGCAACCGCTGCCACTGCAGCTTTTACCAGCATCTCTTTTCGTCTGCGGTTTTCCTCTGCATGAATTTTTCCCAGCAGATTTTTGTAAAACTCATCCTTCTGAAACTGCTCTGGAAGGCGAATCGGGCAAATACGTTCGATCCATTCATCCAGCTGTGCCAGTTTCTCCTCATCACTTCCACCCGGCCTCAAAAACTCCCGGATATATTCTTTTCCCAGGCTTTCCGCCACTTTGTCCATGTCCTTCTCCTTCTTTTTCTATACTAGCTAAAAATCAGACAAACTGCTATTCCTCTCCTGATCTTTTTAACCACCCGGTGGATCCTCATCTTTAATGCAGGCTTGCTGATCCTGTATTCCTGAGCCAGCTCATCCAGAGAGTACCCTTCCTCGTAATATCTTCGTATGAGTTTTAATTCTTTCTCTGTTAAAAACTTTCGGAGATCTTCATATTCATCCAGCAGTTTCTCTGGACTAACCGCTGTATCTGCCTGATACTGAGATAATATCTCTTCTACGGCATGATTTCTTTCCAGTACATGATATGTTACATATTTGGCGGTCATTTTAATCCAGCCCGTTGGATTCTCATGGCGCATGACTTCCGTAATCTTACGATACAAAATCAGATAAGTCTCCTGGAGGATATCTTCTACCATGGCCGCATCATACCAATAGAGTTTGCTGACATAGCGAAGGAGCTCATCGTATGTCTCTTCATACAATTTTTGAAAATACTCTTCCTTCTTCTTGCGCATACCTATCTCCTTTGATATGTTCCTTACCTTAATCTCATTGTATCATACGACAGCCGGCAAGTCTTTACCTCTGTGCATTTTTATTTCCGGATATTTTCTCTCTGCATAAAAAAATCAAAAAACCTGCAGGCAGCCGCCTGCAGGTTTCTATATTTGATATGAAATTCTGAATCAGAAAATCTTATTCGTCTGCTTTTCCGTCAGATCCGAATAATTTGATCTTTGTAATAACCATATCTTTGATTGCTTCTGCTCCAGGAGCCAGTAATTTACGAGGGTCAAATCCTTTACCCTGCTGGTCTTTTCCTTCTTCGATATACTTACGTGTAGCTTCAGCAAACGCGATCTGGCATTCTGTGTTAACGTTGATCTTAGCTACTCCAAGAGAGATTGCTTTCTTGATCATATCATCCGGAATACCTGTACCTCCGTGTAATACTAAAGGCATATCTCCTGTTAACTTCTGGATTGCGTCTAATGTTTCGAAGCTTAATCCTTCCCAGTTTTCCGGATATTTTCCATGGATGTTTCCGATTCCTGCTGCAAGCATTGTTACTCCTAAGTCTGCAACTGCTTTGCATTCTTCAGGATCAGCGCATTCACCTCTTCCGATGACTCCATCTTCTTCTCCGCCGATAGATCCTACTTCAGCTTCGATAGACATTCCTTTTCCTCTTGTTACTGCTACCAGTTCTTTTGTCTTCGCAACATTCTCTTCGATTGGATAGTGAGATCCGTCAAACATTACAGAAGAGAATCCTGCTTCGATACATTTGTAGCATCCTTCATAAGAACCGTGGTCTAAGTGCAGTGCAACTGGTACGGAAATGTTCAGTTCTTCCAGCATTCCGTTTACCATTCCAACAACTGTCTTGTATCCTGTCATGTATTTTCCAGCACCTTCAGATACACCTAAGATAACTGGAGATCTTGTCTCTTCTGCTGCTAACAGAATTGATTTTGTCCACTCAAGGTTGTTGATGTTGAACTGTCCAACTGCGTAATGTCCGGCTTTCGCCTTGTTTAACATTTCTTTTGCTGATACTAACATAGTTTGTCCTCCATATAATTCGTTAACTTTTTCACATCAAGTTTATTATACTCTATTCCATTCCTGGTTGCAAGCACTGGAATCTTCCATAAGCCGATAATCATTGTCTTCTTCCACTTCCAGAATCAGATTTCCTTTAACCGATGATTTCAGAACTCTTCTTACATTGGAGCTGTCGCTGTTTTCATACCATTTCTCTGCTTCTTCTCTGGAAAGCCCGCCTTTTTCTTTTCGCTGAATCAGGCGTTCCTTCAGCATTTTCTCCTCTGCAAGAATGAAAATTGTATCATCCGCCCATTTTTTTCGGAAAACCGTCCATGGTTCCTCGTCCAGCAGCAGCCAGTTTCCTTCCAGCAGTATGATTTCTTTTTCCAGTTTTATGGCATCTTCCACTACATCGTGAATATTTCTGTCATAAACCGGCCATAAAATGGTTTCTTTTTTAATCCGGCACAGTTTCTCTCCCAGCTTCGCTGTATCATATGTTTCCGGACAGCCTTTTACTGCCTTCATCGGCACAGTTTTTCCCTGAACGACAGCATCATGAGAATTGATATAGTCTGAATGATAATGAAATCCATCCAGACCAGCCGCCTGAATTTCTGTCAGTTCCGGAATCTCCCTGGACAAATATTCAAGGAACTGACAAAGCGTTGTCTTTCCTGCGGCCGGAGGCGCTGCCATAAAAACCAGAAGCCGTCCCCCTCGTTCTTTCTGCAGATGAGTCATCCTTCGGAGCAGAGGGAGAAAAATCTCCTGAACTGTCCTTTTATGATAAGACACTTCCATCTTAAACCCATTCACTGTAAACTGATATTTTCCCCAATCTTTCATTCCATACCTCTTTTACATTCTATCGAAGCAGATCCCCCAGATAGTCATATCCAAACTGATAAACCGCAACATTTCGGATCACTGCGTGTCCGAAGAACAATATAATCCCCAGATACAGCATCCACAATCCCGGTCTGCAGATTCGGATAGTTCTGTGAAGAATTTTCCCCGCCAGAAATCCTCCAAGGCACCATAAAACCATAACGACTCCATATAAAACAATAGGATTGCATAGAAACGACCGTGTCAGATCCAGGTGCAGCAGCGCCCGGACCGCTCTGGTTCCCCCGCAGGCCGGGCAGTACAAATGGGTAATCTCCTTAAAAAAGCAGGGCATTTTCCAGAAAATGCTAAAATATATCGTCATACTCTTCATCATAGCTGTCATACTGATATTCCTGCCGGTCAATCCCCTGCAGATTTTCATCAAGAAGACTCTGAAATTCATCACTTAAAAGTATATTGAAAATGAAAATGAGAATCAAAATACAGGTTCCTATGATTGAAACAATACCGCATATAAGACCTGCTACTGCTTTCGGTTCTTTTTTCCCATTTCTTTTTGGGGCTACCGCAAATAAAACGATCGCAGCAATTCCGGTAAAGATTGCAAACGGAGAACAGCAGCATGTGAGCATCAGCACAACAGAAACAATTCCCAGAACCAGCGCTGCTACTGTCAGGCCGTGGCTCGGTTCCTGCTGCTGTTCCTGTTCCGTATCCTGGTTTTGATCATTTTCCTGTTTCTGAAATTCTCCTTTCATCTCATATCCTGTATATGGATCATATTGCTTTTCTTCCATATATTAGTATCCTCCTTCTTCTTTCTTTGATTCGGGAGCAGGTTCTTTCCTGATATAACGGATCATTCCCGGTCCCAGGCTGTCCGTCGGTCTGGAAATAAATCCATGTTTATGGTAGAAAGGCTCACGACCGACTGCGCACATCAGATCCAGCATAATCTCAGTTCCTTCTTCACACATGTCTTCTACCTGTTTGATCAGATCCTCAATGATCGCTCCTCCGATTCCATATCTCTGAAAATCCGGATGGATCATAAGATCCTGAATGTAGCAGATAACGGCTCCATCGCCGACCAGTCTCCCCATGCCTACAATCTGCGCGTCAATATAGGCACACACAATATAAAGGCTGTGATCCAGCGCCTTTTTTGCCTGCGTTCTGGAAAGTGGTTTGAACCCGACTGCCTTTCTCAGCTCCAGATACGTATCTACTCCCATATGATTTGATATTAATGTCACCGTAGCCATATTTTCTTTCCTTTACTATGATTCCTATAAGAAACGAGAAGTATTATATCACGATATTTCTCGTTTTAATAGAATTTTTTAGAAGATTTTACAAAAACGGAAACCCTGCCTTGGAAATCCATGATTTCCCGGCAGGGCTCCCGTTTTATATATTTTTAACTGATTTAATCCTGTAAGGCGTTAATTCCTGTTTCGCCTGTTCTGATCTTAATTACATTTTTTACTTCATAACTAAAGATCTTTCCATCTCCGACTTCGCCGGTAAATGCGGCATCCTGAATGGCTTTGATGGTTTTTTCCGCCCATTCTTCGGATGATACCACAATCTCAAATTTGATTTTCGGACGCAGCATAACATCTACTTTCGTTCCTCTGACCACTTCCGTAAATCCTTTCTGCGCTCCGCATCCCATAACCTGGGAAATCGTAATTCCGTTGACTTCAACTTTGTTCAATGCTTCTTTTACATCTTCCAGCTTTTCTTCCCTTACAAAAGCCTCTACTTTCATTATCATATCTCAATTCCCCCGTTCTTTCTAATCCAAACCATTAAAGGACGGATATGCATTTTCATTATGTTCAGAAATATCGAGTCCGACCTTCTCTTCTTTTTCACTTACACGAAGCGGTCCGAAGAGTTTCACAATGCCTGCGCAGATCAGAGTTCCCACAACGGCTACTGCGATAGAAACAACGATTCCGATGATCTGTGCTACGAATAATCTGGAATCTCCGAATACAAGACCATTCCACTGTGCTACATCGTTGATGGAACTAAGTCCGAATAATCCGGTTGCGATACCTCCCCAGATACCACCAATACCGTGGCATCCAAAAGCATCCAGCGCGTCATCGATTCCAAGTTTGCCTTTTACAAGTTTCACTCCGAAGAAGCAGATCGGGCTTACCAGAAGTCCAATGATCAAAGATGCCCATACCGGCACAAATCCTGCGCCTGGTGTGATCGCAACCAGTCCGATTACAAGACCGGTAGATGCTCCTACCAGAGTTGGCTTTCCAGATGTAATTGTCTCGATTACCATCCAGGAAACAAGAGCTGCTGCAGCAGAAAGAGATGTTGTCATGAATGCGTGTGCTGCCAGTCCGTTTGCTGCCAATGCGCTTCCTGCGTTAAATCCATACCATCCGAACCATAACATTGCGGCTCCTAAAAATACGAACGGTGTGTTGTGTACATGATATGCTCCCTGGTCGTATCCTCTTCGTTTTCCTAACAGAATTGCGAGAACCAGTCCGCTGACACCTGATGTGATATGTACAACGTTTCCTCCTGCGAAGTCAACAGAACCGATGCTTGCGAGGAATCCGCCTTCGCCCCATACCATATGAGCCATTGGATAGTAAACGATCAGTGACCATAAAATAATAAAAATAACAAGAGATTTAAATCTCATTCTTCCAACGACAGATCCTGTGATCAGTGCCGGTGTAATCATTGCGAACATCATCTGAAACGCTGCAAAGGCCAGGTTTGGAATGGTATCAGCATATGGTCCGGGATCCATTCCGACTCCCTGGAACAGGAACCATTTAGCTCCTCCGATGATTCCGCCGTGGTCTCCTCCGAAGGCCAGTGCGTATCCGAACAGTACCCACATAACGATGGATACGCCCATGATAAATACACATTGCATCATTGTATTTCCAACATTTTTTCTCCGTACAAGGCCCCCATAAAAGAATGCAAGCCCAGGCGTCATGAAAAACACAAGCGCTGCACAGAGCAAAATAAATCCAGTATCTCCTGCGTTCATAATCTATTCCTCCATTCATTCTTTTCATTTGACGCCGCTGCCGCGGCCAGCCTCTCGAGAGAAAAAAAAGAGGTCCAAAGCACATTCCTTCATATGCTTTAGACCTCTTTGTCGGTTTTTATAATAGCAGACTATTTTTATTTATGCAAGGGCTTTTTTCAAAATTTTTTGTATTTTTAGCCGGACAATTCATTTTCCAGCATCCGGTATCCCACGCCCACTTCTGTAAAAATATACTTGGGAACTGCCGGATTTTTTTCGATTTTCCGACGAATATTGGCCATATTCACCCTGAGGATCTGATTGTTTGTATCTGCATGAGGCCCCCAGATATCGCGGATGATCGCCTCATAGGTGATAACTCTTCCGGCGTTTTCAGCCAGCAGGGAAACCAGTTTGTATTCAATCTGCGTCAGCCGGACCTCTTTTCCTTCCAGAAAAACTCTGCGTTTGTCAAAATCAATTTTTAATTCCTGTGCCTTATATGCCGGAATTCCGGTAGATGTCTCCATAGGCTGTCTCCGGTGCCGCAGCGCAGTCCGGATTCTTGCCAGCAGTTCCTGATTTCCAAAAGGTTTGGTAATATAGTCATCTGCTCCTCCGTCCAGAGCCCGCACCTTTTCTTCTTCGTCATTTCTGGCAGAAATGATAATAATCGGCGTAACCGTCCATTCCCTGATTTTCTTCAGGACTTCCATTCCATCAATATCCGGGAGTCCAAGGTCCAGCAGGATGACATCCGGACAGTAAGATTCCGCACACTGCATTCCCTGTTCTCCTGTCGTACAAAGAATGGTCTTATAACCATTGGCTTTTAAGATTGCAGACATAAAATTCCCGATATTTTCTTCATCTTCGATGATCAGCGCGGTCCTTTTAAACTCCATCATTACTCATTCCTCCATTTTCTTCTTCCAGCGGAAGGCTGAAATAAAATTCTGCTCCATTTTCATGATTTCTCGCATGGATTTCTCCCTGATGAGCCTGGATGATCGTCTTGCAGATCGTTAATCCGATACCCATGCCTTTACGGCTCTCATTATCTTTCGATCCTGCGCATCCGTCAAAAAGATGTTCCATGCGCTCTGGCTCAATCCCATCCCCATAATCCTTTACATAAAATACTACATTTCGCCCTTCCTGTCGAGCGTAAAAATCAATCTCCTCGTGCTTTCCAGAATGAATCCACGCATTTTCCAGAAGGTTCATGATCACCTGTTCGATCAGTGTCGGATCCATCGGAACCATAAGGAATTCCTTCGGAACTTTTACATTCACTTTCCCCTCCGGATATCTTTTCTGAAACCGGATGACAGCTGATGACACAACTTCTTCCAAAGGCTCCGGCGTTTTCTTGACATGGGCCGCTTCCCCGTCATTATCATTCTGAATTCTTGTAATACTCAGCAGATTCTCCACCATATTCAGGAGCCAGTGGGCATCTTCCTGAATTCCCATGATCAGCTTATCTTTTGCTTCCTCATCCAGATAATCTTTTGCTTCCAGATAGGTAGCGCTGGCTCCGATCATTCCTGTCAATGGTGTTCGAAGATCATGGGAAATGGCCCGCAGAAGATTCGACCTCATGGCCTCTTTTTCTCTCTCAATTGTCAGCTTATTGATCTGCTGGTTGTATTCATTCAGTTTTTCCAGCTTTTTTTCTCTTTCAATGGCTTCCTGACGCTGAACATTCAGACTGGTAGTGGTCATATTGGTAATGACCGCAATTACTAGGATGCTGATAAATGTCATAGGATATCCATCAATCATAAAATTAATCCGAAAATAAGGATACGTAAAACGCCAGTTGATCAGCAGTACACTGATGAAAGAAGAAATGATTCCCCACCAGTACCCTCGTGTAAATCTGGAAATCAGAAAAGTCGCAAGAACATAAATCATGGGAATATTGTTTCCTGAATGGACATTCTGATAGAAAAAAATATGTGATACAAAAGTAGCTGCTGCCAGAAGGCCGGCCGATATCCCTAAATCCTTCCAATACTTCATCATACAAAACCCTCCCGGAAAGAAAGCGTAAAGCGGAGCACGTTCCCTGAAAAAACTCCTTTCAGGGAACTTGTCCGCTTTGCTTTTATCCTTCATTTGATTTAATATTCACATCAATCCTGCACTTTGATATGTGATCCGAATTGATGGACAGATCATAATCTACCTGCAGGTTCATATGATCTTCTTTTTCCATCCAGCGGATATCACTGGTGCTGACTCCCAGCAGAAGACTTCCAAAAGGAGTATCATAGTAAGACAGATTCTCTTTTCCCTTCTCAAATACCATATGAGAATTCCTTCCGCCTTTTTTGGAAATCTCTACTGTCTTTGGCCCAATCTTCAGGATATTCTTCACCACCTGATGATCGTCCTCAATCTCATCATACAAAATAAAATGTTTTCCATTCTTCAGATAATAATCTCCTGTCGTCATCATCTCAACAGGCTCCCCGTCATCCAGTTCCATCTGAAGCCCTGAGATATTGATCAATACATCTTTTGTCATATGCCGCTCCTAATATTTCTCTATCTCTACTGTCTGAACGGAATCCACTCTGCATGGAAGCACCCGGTCTGCAAAGGTAAGGAACTGATCCGCGAGGTCACTGACATAATACTCATACCTGGCCACATGTCCTTTCTCCGCCTGCATTCCATCTTCTTTGAGCAGCTGCTTTAAGCACTTCGCCACCTCAAACGCCGGATTGACCAGTGTCACGCCATCTCCCATAAAACGCTGGATCGGATTGATCAGCAACGGATAATGGGTGCATCCAAGAATCAGCGAATCAATATCATACTGACGAAATTCCCGCAGATACCTGGATACCATATCTTCTGTAATCCGGTCATCGATAAGCCCCTCTTCCACAAGAGGCACAAACAGGGGACATGCCTTAGTCACCACGGTCACTTTCGGATCCAGCTTCCGCAGATAGGTCCCATACTGACCGCTTTTGATCGTAGCGTTGGTTCCAATGATTCCGATATTTTTATTCTTTGTAGCCTTCATCGCCGCTACAGCTCCCGGCTGTACCATACCGATGATCGGCACGATGTATTCCCGCTGCAGTTCCGTCAGAGCCAGCGCACTGGCCGTATTACAGGCAACAACAACCGCTTTAACTCCTTTACTCAAAAGGAAATTGACGATCTGTCTGGAATAACGGATGATCGTATCCTTCGACTTGCTTCCATACGGAACCCGTGCTGTATCTCCAAAATAAATCATGCTCTCTTCCGGAAGCTGACGCATGATTTCTCTGGCCACTGTCAGACCGCCGACTCCGGAATCAAATACTCCTATTGGCTCATTCATATGGCTCCTCCTAGCGGTATCTTGTCATCGCCAGATCCAGCAGCCGGTCGATCAGCTGAGGAGTGTCAATTCCACAGGCTTTCCAGAGCATCGGATACATGCTGATGGATGTAAATCCAGGCATCGTATTGATCTCATTAAATACAACTCTTCCGGATTCTTCCAGGAAGAAATCAACTCTTGCGCATCCAAATCCATCCACTGCGTGGAAGATTTCCAGAGCGTCTTTTCTGATCTGCTCTTTGATCTCCTGCGGCATATCCGGATCAATCACAGTTTTAGATTCCTGATTATTATATTTGGCATCAAAATCATAGAAATCTGCTGCCGCAAGGATTTCTCCAACACAGGTTGCCTCAGCTTCGCTGCGGTCTCCGAGAACCGCACATTCAATTTCCCGTCCGATGATTGTCTCTTCTACCAGGATATTTCTGTCATGTTTGATCGCTTCATAGAGCGCCTCTCTCAGTTCTTTTCGATCGCGGGCTTTGGAAACTCCCTTGGAAGATCCCGCACAGGACGGCTTTACAAATACCGGATAAGACAAAGCTGCTTCCACCCGGTCCATGGCGTCCGTCAGATCATCATCTTTAAAATCACTCTCTCTTACATGTACAAATTTTGCCTGATCGATTCCCAGCCGGTCTACAATGATTTTTGTATAAACTTTATCCATGGAAACCGCAGAAGATAACACTCCGCAGCCTACATACGGAATCTTGGACAGTTCAAACAAGCCCTGTATCGTTCCATCTTCTCCATTCATTCCATGGAGAACAGGAAAGATCACATCAACTTTCTGCATCTTATAGGTCCCTTCTGCCAGGATGATCAGAGACCGGGAATCAGTATCCGGTGAAATCAGAGCCCTTACTTCACCTTCTCTCCAGCTCCCGTCTTCAATATCTTTTACATGATCCACCAACAACCATTTACCCTCTTTTGTAATTCCAACTTTAATTACATTGTACTTCTCCCGGTCCATGTTGTTGATGACCGTCTGCGCTGAAAGGCAGGAAATATCATGTTCTGAGGAATCCCCTCCAAAAATTACTACTACATTCTTCTTCATGATTATCTCATCTCCTTAAGTGGATCTGTTTTTCTCGTTTATCGTGTGCCATGCCTGCTTTCTCATTTTCCATGGAGCCAGGCGTGCCATAGAGACATTATAGCATAAATCTTTCAAAAATAAATCCATGAAAACACTTTTGATTCTCTTCATAGTCTTCTTTGCTCCGAAACGTCCATCCATAGACTGGAATCCGGTATAATTTCCGGCAGATTTTCAGCGGAAGACAGTCTTTATATTTATAATGATACGCAATAAAATCCGGTTTTGTTATAAAATTTGTCAGAAGGTTTTTCATCACAAAATACGCCGGTATATGTTTCCATTCCTTTTCCTTAAAGAACTGCTCGCTTAATTGTCCGCGGATAACCTGAGGCCGGTGCTTTTTAAACCAGTACAAAGCATACGGATGAAAACTTTCCATACAGTAAAGTCCGTGATAATGATCCAGGACTTCTGCAGCAAGACGACACAGCTTCGTATTAAAAGTCTCCATCTTTAATTCGATCAGCAGAGGAACTTTTCCATCAATTTCTCTCAAAACATCCACAAATCTCGGGATCCTCTCCTCGGTTCCCATCAGCCGGTACCGGCATAACTGTTCATAGGTAAGATCTCTGATATATTTTCCAGTTCCACAGGTTCTTTTCAAATCATAATCATGGTGTACGACCAGCACATCATCTTTTGTAAGCTGTACATCCAGTTCGATCCCATACCCAAGCTCCCTGGCTCTTCGAAAAGCTGCCATGGAATTTTCCGGGATTCCCGCCTCTCCATGAAACCCTCTGTGGGCAAAATGCTTCACTTTAAGAATCGGATGTTCCCTTTTCCTGCCTGGGCAGATCATCGCTGTATATAACAGCGGAATCAATGCAATCGCTGTTTTCTTCATTGTTCCCTTTCCCTCTTTTCTTTGACAAGCCTCATCAGTATTTCCTTTTTATTCAGTTCCGGCGTCTCCAGCACCTGATCCAAAAGCCAGGAAAGCATCTGTCCTACTTCTCTGCCCTGAGGCACTCCTGCCTCAATCAGATCTGTGCCTCCAACGGCAAGATCCCTGACCGACAGACAATCCTGTGCCTCCAGCACCTGCCGGAACAGTTCCTTTGTCCTGGCCAGCACTTCTTCCTTTTCTTCTCTGTGATACTCACTCTGAGCCGCTATATCCGCTGCCTGGATTTTCATCAGTTTTTCAAACATTTCCGGTCCGATCTGAGAAACCCACCGGCGTACGGTTTTCAAACTGGCTTCTTCCGGTGAGGCAAATCTCCTGTCATGCCACAGGACCAGAGTTTTAACCTGTTTTAAAGTCTGATTATCAAACTTCAGCCTGCGAATGATCTTTTCGGCTATCTTCTCCCCGATGACCGGATGCATCTTAAAATGATCTTTATCTTTGCCCTCTACCCGCGCTTCTGGTTTGCCTGCGTCATGCAGAAGCATAGTCCATCGAAGGATTGAATCCGGTTCAATGTGTTTTAATGCCTCTATCGTATGCATTCCCACATTGTACTTATGATGAGGATTATTCTGCGGCGTCTCCATCATTGTATCAAACTCCGGAAGGATAATCTCTGTCACTCCCAGTTTATATGCATCCGCCAGCACTTCCGGATGATCCGATACCAGCAGCTTATCCAGTTCTACCCGGATCCGTTCTGCACTGATATCTCTCAGAAATCTGGCCTGTCTCCGAATCGCTGCCTTGGTCTCTTCTTCGATCTGAAATCCCAGCTGTGCCTGAAACCTCAGCGCTCTCAAAATCCTCAGAGCATCTTCATCAAATCTCTCGGAAGCATTTCCTACACAGCGGATGATCCCTTCTTCCAGATCCTCTCTTCCGCCGTAAAGATCTACCAGACCTTTTGTATCACTGTATGCCATGGCATTGATCGTAAAATCCCTCCGAAGCAGATCTTCTTCCAGAGACTTCGTAAAATGTACTTCTTTAGGTCTGCGGTGATCCTCATACTTTCCATCCACACGGTATGTGGTAACTTCAAACGGCTGATGATCTGCCATAACTGTAACTGTCCCATGCTCGATTCCTGTGTCGATCGTATAGGAAAACAGTTCTTTGATCTCCACAGGAGACGCTGAAGTCGTAATATCCCAATCCGCCGGATGTTTCCCTAAAATGGAGTCCCTGACGCATCCGCCTACAATATAGGCCTCGTGGCCGGCTTCTTCCAGCCGTTTTATGATCTTTTGTGCCTGGACCGGCATTTTTATCTTCATCATAGGCTGCTCCTTTTTTATTATGATTCTAACCGAAGACGGCACTTTCAAACCATTGAAAGTGCCGGTGCTTCTGTCTAATATGCTTTTCCAAAGTAAACTAATTTTTTCGCCGGTTTTCCACAATGGACACATACATCACTGATGTGTTCCTGATGGAACGGCATACATCGTGTGGTCGCTGTCGTTTCTTCCTTGATCGCTTCCTCACATTCCGTCTCTCCACACCACATGGCTTTGACAAATCCATCCTGTTTCTCGATGTGCTCTTTGAATTCATCCCATGTCGTTGCTTCTACAATGTGCTCATTCAAATGTTTCTTTGCTCTCTCAAACATATCTTTCTGCATCTGATCCAGCACTTCTGCCAGTTTCGTTTCCAGTTCATCCAGGGAAACGATGGTTTTTTCTCTTGTATCTCTTCTGACGATCACGGCCTGATTCTTCTCAATATCTTTCGGTCCGATCTCTACTCTTGTCGGAATTCCCTGAACTTCCTGCTCACTGAACTTCCATCCAGGACTCTTGTCAGAATCATCTACTTTTACTTTGAATCCTGCTTCTGCCAGCTTCTGGCGAATTTCTTCTGCTTTCTCAAGAACTCCTGCTTTCTTCTGCATGATTGGGATGATCATCGTCTGTACCGGCGCGATTTTCGGAGGAAGCACCAGTCCGGAATCATCTCCGTGTACCATGATGATCGCTCCGATGATTCTTGTAGACATTCCCCAGGATGTCTGATGCACATACTGCAGTTTATTATCTTTATCTGTATACTGAATATCAAATGCTTTGGCGAATCCATCCCCAAAGTTATGGCTGGTACCAGACTGAAGCGCTTTTCCATCATGCATCAGCGCTTCGATCGTATAAGTGGAATTCGCTCCGGCAAATTTTTCCTTATCTGTCTTCTGTCCCTTGATCACTGGGATTGCCAGATATTCCGCACAGAAATCCGCGTAAATGTTCAGCATCTGAATAGTACGCTCTTCTGCCTCTTCTTCTGTGGCATGGGCGGTATGTCCTTCCTGCCAGTAGAACTCAGATGTACGCAGAAATGGTCTTGTAGTCTTTTCCCATCTGCAGACAGACACCCACTGATTATATAATTTCGGAAGATCTCTGTGAGAGTGGATGATCTTGGAATAAAAATCACAGAACAGCGTCTCAGAAGTCGGTCTTACACAAAGACGTTCCTGAAGCTTTTTATTTCCTCCATGGGTTACCCATGCAACCTCAGGAGCAAACCCCTCTACATGATCTTTTTCTTTTTGTAAAAGGCTTTCCGGAATGAACATCGGCATTGCTACATTCTCTACGCCTGTTTCTTTAAATTTAGCATCCAGCACTTTCTGAATGTTTTCCCAGATGGCATACCCGTTGGGGCGCAGGATCATACATCCCCTTACGCTGGAATATTCAACTAATTCTGCTTTTTTGACGACGTCCGTATACCACTGGGCAAAATCGTCTTCCATCGCAGTGATCGCTTCAACTAATTTCTTCTCTTTTGCCATGAAAACTATTCTCCTTTTTCTATCTTTCATGGACTGCATCCTGTACAGCCATACTATTTTTAATATTACTGTAAAATCAGGAAGATTTCAAGATGTATCCAACAAAACCCGCCTTTGGCAACGGCTTCGGCCCTGCGGGCCTGCAGATTGATTGCCCGCAGGTGGGTTTTGTTTCCTGGTTTCTTCTATCCCCACGATTATACTTCCGCCATTTGAGGCTGCATAGAGAGAAAAGACCGGTCCCTGCCCATACAGACCGATCTTTTCTTTTACCCGAAACTTTTATTTTTTTGTTTCAAATCCTTATTCCTCTGTACTGTCTGCCCTGGCCGCAGCTTTATCGCCCTGCTTTAATGTGATATTATAATCATCCATATCTCCAGTAACCTTATAAAATGTCTTTTCCCCGGAATCATTTTCCAAGGTTTCATCTGTAATATTCAGCTGAATCGTTCCAACTGCTTTGCCATCGGCAAAGTCGTCTGTAATATCCGCAGCCCGTCTGCCGTCAATCATCAGATAAACTTTTCCGTCTTCCTGCACCAGCTCGGCTTCCTGCCCGGATTCATTGTTTAAATCAACTGCTGCGTCCAGCTTTTTTCCATTTTTGTCCCGAAAATGCACAACTGACTGTCTGACCCATGTTTTCCCTGTTGCAGCATAACAAATCCCGTTCGATAATGTGAAAACCATTGTCAGCACCGCTGCCAGCCCTGCGGCCCGGCAGATCCCCTGATTCCATTTTATCGGCCTTCTCTTCGCTTCCAGACGTTTTACTTTTTCCTTCAGTTTATCCGGAGCGTGAATCTCTTTGAACATTTCCTGTATGCGCCTCTCACTCTTCACTTGTCCATGCCTCCCTTAATAACTTCCTTGCCCGGGTCAGCCTCGTTCTCACGGTGGCGTCCCTGATATGTAACAATTTCGCAATTTCTTTTGAAGAATACCCTTCATAATAAAACAGGTACACTACAATCCTGCATTTGCCAGGAAGGGCCATAACCGCTTCATATAGTTCTTTATTTTCTTCTGTTTGGAAGGCCGGTCCTTCCGTCATCTCAAGTGAATCGACCTTCTTATGCCAGAAGGATGAAACCATACGATTGCATTCATTTACACATACGCGGATCAGCCACCGGCGTATATGCTCCTCATCCCGAAAATTCACATTTTTCGTAAGCAGTTTCAAAAATGTCTGCTGTACAATATCATCTGCATCAGCCGGCGATTTTGTAAAACTCAGGGCGATTCTGTAAACAGTATCTATATATTTCGCAATGATTCCCTCGTACTCCTTACTGTCCAATCGAGGATCCCCCTTCCCAGTATATATTCTTCTTGCGCGCAAATTCAGATTCATCTCCCGCAGGGCAGGAAACTCTCTATTCCCCCTCTTGAAAAGGCCTTCATTAAAAGAACACCTGAGGAAAGCAAAATGTGCGATGAAAAATAAAAAAACTTGCGAAGATACAGACTGTATAAGGCTGGAAACAAGACAAACTTCCTTGATTTCCTCCTCTCCTGACTTTTCTGCATCACAGGAGGAGTCTGCTTCCTCCTGTCTTGTATTTTTATCCTCTGGGAGGTCTTCCTCCACAAGATACCTCCTCCCCTCCTGGCTTTCCTGCATCACAGGAGGAAGCTTCTTATCTCCCAGGACATCCAAAATCCCTGGTTTCTCCCCGCAGGAGGAATTTCTCTAACCCTCAGAGCCTCCGAAATCCCTGGTCCCTCCTCCCAGGAGGAGCCTGCTTCCTCCTGTCTTGTATTTTTATCCCCTGGGAGGTCTTCCTCCACAAGATACCTCCTCCCCTCCTGGCTTTTTTGCATCACAGGAGGAGATTACTTCTTTCTTAAAGTCCTCTCTGCATACAACATCCAGCAAACTACTCTCTCCGCACCGGGAAATCACTCCCTGACGGACATCCTTCCCCTTCTGTTCCTCTTCTCCAAATTAAAAAACCCTCCCGCAAGCAGCATTCTGCAGACCCACAGGGTCGAAGCCGTTGCTCAGGGAGGGTTTTCACTCTACCAATGGTACTTATGCAGTTGTCCTTCTGTTTGGAATTCTTTAAATCCCTGATGTCTTAATACCTCATATGCTACAATGGCGACTGAGTTTGACAAGTTTAATGACCGTATTTTCGGAAGCATCGGTATCCGAATGCAGGTTGCTTCATAATCCAGAAGTATCTCTTCCGGGATTCCTGCACTTTCTTTTCCGAACATTACATATACATCTTCCTCTTTTTCATAAGCCGGTTCTGAATACATATGTCTTGCCTTGGTTGTTGCCATATAAATTTTAGGATTTCTGTTCTTCTCCAGAAAATCTTCAAAATTCAGATATGTACGCACATCCAGATGTTCCCAGTAATCCAGGCCCGCGCGTTTTATCATCTTCTCATTCAGCCGGAATCCCAGCGGTTCGATCAGGTGCAGCACTGCTCCGCAGGCTACGCATGTCCTTCCGATATTTCCAGTGTTCGCCGGCATCTCCGGCTCATGCAATACAATGTGCAGCATTTATTTCTCCAATCTACTGATAAATCTTTTCAGGCGTCCCAGAGCTTCTTTCAGTTCCTCAATCGAATACGCGTAGGAAACTCTCAGATATCCTTCTCCGCACTCACCGAATGCGGATCCTGGGACAATTGCTATTTTCTCTTCATTCAGCAGCCTTGTTGCAAATTCCTCCGAAGACATGCCGAATTTTTTAATAGAAGGGAAAATGTAAAAAGCTCCTTCCGGTTCAAAGCATTCCAGTCCCATTTCTTTGAAAGCATGAACCAGATATCTCCTTCTTTGATTATATGCCGTACGCATTTCTTCCACTTCATCATCACAAGAGCGCAAAGCCTCAATTGCCGCATACTGACTGGTGGTCGGAGCCGCCATAATACAGAACTGATGCACCTTGGTCATCTGTTCCATGATGGCTCTCGGACCGGCTACGTAGCCCAGGCGCCATCCGGTCATGGCAAATGCTTTGGAAAATCCATTGATGACCAGCGTACGGTCCTTCATTCCCGGAAGGGATCCGATGCTGACATGCTTTCTTCCATAGGTCAGTTCAGAATAAATTTCGTCTGAAATCACCATCAGGTCATGTTCCTCCGCAAATTCCGCGATCGGCTCCAGATCTTCTTTCGTCATAACAGCGCCTGTCGGATTATTGGGATATGAAATAAAGACTGCCTTTGTTTTATCTGTCAGTTTTTCTTCCAGCTGCTCTTTCTTTAACTTAAACTTATCTTCTTCCTTCAGGTTCACAACAACCGGTATCCCTCCGGCCATAATGATGCATGGCAGATAAGAAACAAAACATGGCTGCGCCACAATAACCTCATCTCCCGGATTCAGAATAGACCTCATGGCAGCGTCAATTCCTTCACTTCCTCCTACCGTTACAAGGATTTCATGATCCGGGTGGTAAACCAGCTGATATTTTCTCTCCAGATACTGGCTGATCTCATAACGCAGTTCTTTTAATCCCGCATTGGAAGTGTAAAAGGTCTTTCCTTTTTCCAGAGAGGTAATTCCGGCTTCGCGGACTCTCCATGGTGTGTCGAAATCCGGTTCTCCCACACCCAGGGAAATTGCCTCTGGCATCTCACTTACAATATCAAAAAACTTACGGATGCCGGATGGTTCCAGAGCGGTTACTTTCTCAGATAAAAAATTTCTCATTATGGAGTCACCGCCTGTCTCTCATCCACTTTTTTCGCTTCCAATATTGTTCCATGGTCTTTGTATTTCTTCAAAACAAAATGTGTTACTGTGCTGACTACAGATTCCAGCGGCGCCAGCTTGGAAGATGTAAACAAGGAAATTTCTTTCATTGTCTTGCCTTCCAGCATGACCATAAAATCATAGCCTCCGGACATCAGATAGACTGCTTTTACTTCCGGGAAATTATAAATGCGTTCTGCAATCTTATCAAATCCCTGACCGCTCTGAGGTGTTACTTTTACCTCGATCATGGCAGTCAGCTGATCCTTGCTGGTGTTGTCCCAGTTGATTACTGTGTGATATCCGCAGATAATGTGCTCTTTTTCCATTTCCGCGATCTCATTGGCCACTTCCGTTTCCTGTACATCCAGCATAACCGCCAGGTCATGAACCTCCAGGCGGCTGTTTTTCTCAATCAGCTTCAAAATCAGTTCTCTTAGTTCCGTATTCATGCCTCATCCTCCATTCTTTTTTATTTTATCTTATAGAATTCATCGTTCCTCGTAATCTCCAGATTTGCTGCCTTTCCCTGCCGGTAGATCAATTTCTCTCTGGAGTCTGATGTCCGTCCAATCACTGCTGCCTGAATTCCATTTGTCTGCAGTTCTCTTACCAGTTCCTGTCCCTGATCCGATGCAATCAGCATGGCTCCTGTCGACATCAGCTGATAAGGATTTAAATCAAAATATTCACAAATTTCTATCGTATGCTGTTTTATGGGAATTTTCTCAATTTCCACCTCAAGACCAGTTCCGGATTTTTCTGCCGTCTCCCAGAGAGCTCCATAAATCCCCAGTTCCCCCAGCGCCATTCTGAAAGTATCCGACCGACTCAGGATTTCTGCCTCTTTTTCAATGGACAGCCTCTCTGAACATGTCTCTGCTTCCCTTAAAAACATGGACGGGAATCTCCGGCTCAGTTCTTCTTTCTTCAGATCTGCGATCATTCCGGTTCCCGCAAGTCCGATAGCCCCGGTGACGATCAATTCCTGACCAGGTTTTGCTTTTCCCGGCCTTTGATTCTGCGGCAGGATTTTCCCCACTCCATGAACAGACAGAAGCGGCTGATTCACCGCTTCTGTCACCTCTGTATGCCCTTCTATGATCACCATGGACAGGCTGGCGCATGTTCCATGAATCTGTCGGATTACCCGTTCAATCTGATGCTTTTTTGTATCTGGCGGAAACAGTGCCGTCATTGTAATCCCTACAGGGATCCCTCCTTCTGCGGCTATGTGGTCTGCGGCTGTATATGCCGCCATCTTTCCCATGTAATTCTCTGGAATTGTCTGCATCAGATCATGCGTTATGACAAATGTCTCCTCATCTTCTGCCTGCAGAGCCGCACAGTCTTTCCCAATTCCAAATCCATCCGGCAGTTCTTTTATTTTCCCGGCCGGATGCATTCCTTTCCCTGCCATATTGCAGAGTATGGATTCCGGTAATCTTCCTGTTTTCATATCATTCCTTACCTTTTCAGGATTCGTTCCTTTCAGCTATTGGTTCGTTCCTGCTGTATCTTTTGATGCTTTTTCCGTTGTCTTCGGCGCAGCTGTCGTTGCTTTCTGCGTTGTCTTTGGCGCGGCTGCTGTTGTCTTCTGCGTTGTCTTCGCGCCTTTTTCTGTCGTCGCTTTCTGCGTTGTCTTATCTTTGTTCTTATCTTCTTTGGCAGTCGTTGCTTCCTGTTTCTTTGTACCTACCCGGTAAGTCGGTGATGTTGCCATATAAGTGGAAGTGTTAAAGACAGTTCTTTCTGTCTCTTTTCCATTTACTTTAACGATCTTCCAAAGTCTTGCTGTATATCCGGTATGTCCGGACTGTTCCAGAATTTTTGTTCCTTCTGCCAGTGTCGGATCCTGGATTGTTTTTTCTCCGCTGCTTTGTTTTACAGAAGTCGTCTCAGATTCAAATTCCACGGTCCGGTCCGGATCTTCTTTTACGCCATACACGGTGAATGTAATCGTTGATCCATTGGCATTTCCTTCAATATAAATCGGAAAATCATTCTGATTTTCAAATTTCAGATCTTTATAAGTTCCCGCAATTGCCGCATCTGCGGATCTTGGAACATATGCCACGGTCATGGAATGCGGATGACGCTCTGTCACCTTCAGTTCCGCACGGATAATGGCATTATACAAAGTCGTGGATACCTGACAGATTCCTCCTCCATAGGTCTGGACTGTCTGTCCGTTTTCGTAAGATCCTGCCAGTTCATAACCATTTTCCTTTGTAAATGGTGATACCTGTTTATATACAGAAAATGTCTCTCCTGGATAGATCACGGTTCCATTGATCTTCTTTGCTCCATTTGCCACGTTGACCTTACGTCCATAAGCAGATGAACTGTAATTTGTCGTATAGGTGCCCATGACATCTTTGATCTTCTCTACATCTTTCGTGGTATATTCTGCCTTCTTTTTAGTAACGACCAGTTCACATTTTGTTCTTCCGGCATCTACCGCTTCTTTGAATTTGTCAAATGAATCATCAACATTTAATGTATATCCGGATTTTTCCTTCGTTACTGTAAACTCTCCATTTTCCCGTTTCACAGAAGCATTTTCCGGAGCGGTAATGATATCCGCCGTTGCCTTCTTCATCTGCTTTTTAAAAATAGATTCGTCATATGTGCGGTAAACTGCCACTTCGTGTTTTTCTTTGTTTACATCGGAATACTTCTTAAAAATACTTCCGGTACGTCCGATATCATAAGCTTCCTGTGCGGTTTTTTTCGCATTCGGAGCGGCTCCCAGAGTTTCCAGTGACACTTCCACCTTTTTGTCATCTACTGTAAACGTCATGTTTCCCTTATGCAGTCCGGAAATATGTTTTTCCAGCGCTTTTTCCGCTTCCGCTTTTGTCATGCCGCCAAGATCCACGCCGTCGCATTCTACGCCGTCCATAATTTTTCCTTCTGTCAGTTTGCTGTTTATCGCACTGTTTAAATACATAAAGACCCCTGCAGCTAAAAGAGCCAGAACAATCACGATACCTGCTGCAATTCCAATTCTCTTCTTCATGTCTTTTTTACCTTCATTTCCTACTTATATCATTCTTATTTCGTTTACATTACATATCCTGCTACCATAGTAACAACCATGATGATTACAAGCAGCAGTGCTATAATCATCACTGCGATCCGCTGTTTCTTCATTTTCTCATCACTCCATATTTTGAAATTATGCGGTCGATCTCTCTGGATGCCTCACTCTGAGACATCTGATCCACATTTACATTATCTTTTATTGTATGATATTTCATCAATTCCTTCAAGTATCGTTTCTGTTTTTCTGTGATCGGACGCTGCTTCCGCACCCGGTACTGAAGCTGTCTTGGGCGAAACGCTTCTTCTTCCTGAGGGAACTCTTTCTTCATTTGTTCAAAGACCACTGCCGTTGCGAGAGCATCATCATAGGCTCTGTGGGCGGATTCATTCACATAATGATAATGGGCGCACAGCGTCTCCAGTTTCTTATTCTTCAGCCCGCGCAGCAGTTTCCTTGCCGCAGCCAGCGTATCCACTCCATCCCTCTCAAAAGGCTTTCTGCAGGCGTTCGCTGCTGTTTTCATAAAGCTGTAGTCAAACATAAGATTATGTCCCAAAACCGGAAACCCTTCACTGAACGCAAGAAATTCTTCCACTCCCTTTCTCAGCGGTATCCCGTTTTGGAGCATCTGCCTCGTAATGCCGGTCAGTTCAATAATAAAATCACTGACCGGAACCTCCGGACGTATGATGCAGTTATATTTTCCTATGATTTTCTCATCCTGGATCTTAACGGCTCCGATTTCGATCATCTGGTCGCTTTCCGGTGACAATCCGGTCGTCTCCAGGTCAAACGCTACATATCTTTTCATTTGTTCACACCTCACAGGACGGACATACTGTCTGCAGCGGACATTCTCCGCATTTCGGTCTTCTCGCAATACAAATACTGCGCCCATGGGTTATAATCTGGATATTATATAAAATCCACTGTTCCCTGGGCAGTACTTTCATCAGATCCTGTTCAATCTTCACAGGATCATCATTCTTCGTAAGATAAAGAAGTTTGGAAATCCTCTTTACGTGGGTATCCACAACGATACTTGGTTCATGAAAAATATTTCCCCGGATCACATTGGCCGTTTTTCTTCCCACTCCTGCCAGCTTTACCAGATCTTCCAGCCGGTCCGGCACCTGTCCCTGATGTCTTTCCAGCAGCTGTCCCGCGCACAGAATCAGATTCTTTGCTTTATTTTTATAAAAACCGGTGGAATAAATATCCTGTTCCATCTCTTTCAAATCCGCATGTGCAAAGGCTTCCAGCGTCGGATATTTCACAAACAGCTTTTCCGTTACCTGATTGACCCGCTCATCTGTACACTGTGCACTCAGAATCGTCGCAAACAGCAGCTGCCACGGCGTCTCATAATTCAGATAACATTTATATTCCGTTGAGTATGTCTGATTCAGAATCCCACAGATCTTATGTACCCTTTCTTTTGTAATCCGTTTGGATGCCCGCTTCATCTTTCCACTCCTTTTCTGCCTCCGAAGGTCATAGAAAGCGGCTTTTTCTCTGCCTTCTATGGTATTTATCCATTATACACAAATGGTGCGCCCCTCTCAAGAGACTTTCCACTATATTTTTTGTATCTTTTATGATACGATGAATATATCAATACGACAGAAATGCCGCTGGCATTTTTAAGATCATAAAAGGAGGAAGAAATGATTCAATTAATCGTCTCTGACCTGGACGGAACCCTGCTGAACGAAAACAAGCAGATGACACCACGGACAGCCGATGCAATCAAACAACTTCAGCAGAAAGGGATTCGTTTCCTTTTAAATACGGAACGGGAATATTTCGACGCAAAATCCGTACTGGATTCTGCGGGAATCTGTTGTGATATGATCTGTTCCGGCGGAGCTTACACCATTTGTGAAAACGGGGACAGCAGCCATGCTGCTTACATTTCCCGGCATATGATTGACCAGATGCTTTCTTTATTTGGTAAATATCACGTATTTTTTGAAATTTACAGTACAAAAGGCCGCTGTATCCTGGGAACGCAGGAGGCCTATGAAACATATCTGACCGGAGAATATTTCCCATCCCTGCTGGAAGAGGATAAGAATTTTTCCATGACGCAGGAAAACTACGATCAAATCCTGTCAGAAACACATTTTTATGATACCGGCGACCTGCTTTTGGAAGATAATCCACAGATTCTGCGGATTATTTCCCGGTCCAATGATACCTGGAAGCTTGACCAGCTCCGCAATGAAATGCGTCACAGCATCCATGAACTGGCTGTCTCTGAAGATTCAGCATATTGTATCCAGGTTACTGCCATTGAGGCTCAAAAGGGAGCCGCCCTTCTGGCATATATGAGAGACCACCGGCTTTCCCTCAAGAATACCCTTATCATAGGAGACGGTCATGAAGACTATTCTATGCTGGGCCTCCCTTACATTAAAAGTGTCGCCATGGGAAACGCCATTGATGAAATTAAGGAAATCTGCGAATATCAGACCAGCAGCAATGACGCATCCGGTGCCGCCGCGGTTTTTGAAATTCTTCTCTCCTCATTATCCTAGGCAGTTGATTCGGACAAACTACAAAAAAAGCAGAGAACCGGCTTCTCTGCTTTTTTTCGTCTTCTTGTTCACTTTTTAATCGTCATCATCATCGTCGTCGTCATCGTCGTCGTCATCGTCGTCATCATCGTCGTCATCATCGTCGTCATCTGCCGTCGTCGTCGCCGGCGCACGGGTTGTTGTCTGAGGCCTGGATTCTGTTGATGCATCCTCTCTGCTTTCATCCAGAAGTTCCGTCAGTTCTTTCAGCGAAAGCTGAGTGAGATCCTCTATTTTAAGATTTTTATGTTCTTTCATTACCTTACGAATGAGCGTTAGTTTTCCCAATGAAATTCCATATTTCTCCGCAATTTCCTCTTCTTCTTCATTTTCTGACATTTCCTGGTCCGTCACATAGACAGCAATTCCTTTTTCATTAAGATATTCGCTGACCGCACTGTTCAGACGAATCCGGAGTTCTTCTGCTTTTTCATGATCCGGATGCTCCACAGACAATAAAATATGGTTTTCTAAATTTTCTTTTGACAGATATCCGTGTTCGATCATTTCATCCAGCATCTGCTCTACAACCTGATCCACCTCCCGGTTCTCATAATCAATATCTTCAAGGATTTCTTCTCCTTCATGATTGATCGCTTCCATTCGGATTACTCTGTTTTCTTTATTTAATACGATTTCAATACTTGGATTTACATCAAAATCAACAATTGAACTTGCTCTTCTCTGAAACCGCAGACTGAAAACCAGAAGTATGCACAGGCATATGCCTGCTGCTGCCGCCGCATAGCGCATCCAGACAGGTTTTTGTCCCCTTCCCTTTTCCTGCATGGTGATATCATCATGTTCCTTCATTTTCTGTACGTCTGCACGTTTTAATTCCTCAACGGACACAGAAGGGGCATCTTCTATCGCTCTGGACAATCTTTCTTCTATTCTATTCATTGTCCCACCACCTCCATTTCCGCAAGATATGTTCTTAATTTTTTCAGAGATCTTTTATATTTTGAAAGGACCGTTGACAGTGGTATATTGAGAGAGCTGGCGATTTCTCTGTGTTTCAGTCCCGAAACCGCATGCAGCATGACGATCCGTCTTTCTTCTTCTGTCAGCCGGGTCAATACTGTCTCCAGCACCATCCGGTCTCCTGTATTTTCCACGAAACTGAATTCATCCTGAAATTCCAGTTCGGAAAAGTCCCCGTCATGATATCTCGCATGATGCCGAAGGCGATCCATAGCCAGATTTCTTGTTATGGTAAACATCCATGCCAGAGGCTTCCCCATGGACTTATATAAATGTGCCGCGCTTCGTATTTTCAGAAATGTATCACTGACGATATCCAGGGCATCCTCGTGGTGACGTACAATGGACAGGGCGTATGCGTATATCGTCTTTTCCGTCAATATATAAAGTTCCTCAAAAGCTGCCATATCGTCCTGTCCAATGCGTTGGAATAACCGTTCGTCTATTTTTAATTTTTTCTTTTTAAAATCGGATTCGAAACTCCATGCGATTATCATACTTTTTCTCCCGCTGTGTTTGTAAAATCATTCCTATTTTAGCATGAAGCCGGATGGAGTATTGTTAAATCTACGTGAAATATTTGTTATATTTATGATAATTTCTTCTATTATATCATATTGCCATCTGCTCTTCATTATTTTCAGTCATCTCTGTCGTCGTCATCATCGTCGTCATCTTTTTCATAGCGGTCGTCATCGTCATCATCATCGTCGTCTTTTTCATAGCGGTCATCGTCGTCCCAGTCGTCGTCATCATCATCGTCGTTGTCATCCCAGTCATCGTCTTTTTCATAGCGGTCGTCGTCATCCCAGTCGTCGTCATATACTGCTCTGGTTGTCTTTTTCCCTGCAGCCGCTTTTCTGTCATCGTCATCATCATCATCTTTTTCATAGCGGTCGTCATCATAAACATCGTCATTATCATCATTGTCATAACGGTCATCATCCCAGTCGTCATTGTCATCTGTCTCATAGCGGTCGTCATCATATCTGTCATCTGCGTCATCTATATCATCCCGGTCATCATAATCATCGTCATTCTGTTTCTGTACCGCTGTCGTACCGGAACTGTTCGGTTCCTCTGTTCTTTTTTCCTGCTGCTGTTCCATTCTCTTTGTTCCGTCGTCATCTGCATTGACGCCTGAAAAATGTACGGCTCCGAACACGATACCTGCCAAAACTGCTGCCACTAAACAAACCTTCATAATTACTTTTCTCATATTACTCATCTCCTTTTTTTCTGAAATTTATCTGTTTTCATAATAGTAACGGGATTCCTGTGGGTTTTATTGCACTCATTTTAAAATTTTTTTATTTTTTTCTTTCTCCTTTCTTTTTCGCCTTTTTGTCTGTTTTCATAATAGTAACGGAGCTGTTCTTCTTTTTATTGCATTCTTTTTTAAATTTTTTTATTTTTTCCGATATAACTCATTTTTTACATAATCGTCACGAAAATACTCTATTTCGCGTGATACGATATCCCTACATTTTGGAAAGGAGAAGATATATGATTCGATTATTTGCTTCTGATATGGATGGAACTTTATTAAACAGTTCTGGGGTCATTTCCAGATACACGGCAGATTCCATCCGAAGACTACAGACATGTGGAATAGAATTTATCGTAAATACCGGCCGTGAATACGCCGGAGCGAAAAAAGAGCTGGACGCCGCCGGTATTTCCTGTGATATGATATGCTGCAGCGGTGCCTGCACCTACGACAAATATGGAAATCCTTCAAATATTGCTTCCCTGCCGAAAAGTACGGCAAAAAAGATTCTTGAGATTTTTAAAAAGCATGGAGCCTACGCCGATATTTACACCGAGCAGGGTAAAACTTCCATCGAAGACCGTGAACGTTTCCTGAGTTATTATCATAATGAAGTTTTTCCTTCCCTGAAAGAGGAAAACAAAGTGTACTATCAAACGCCGGGAGACTTTCACAAAATGGCTTCTCAGGTAAAATTTTTCGAAAGCGCCGACAGCCTTCTTGGAACTCCGGTTCCGGTTTACAAGATTTCCACGACCTTTCATGACTCGAAAAAAACTGTCCGCCTGCGCCAGGATGTGGAAGCCATTGGCGGCCTTCATATTGCCTCCACGTCCCCTTCTAATCTTGAAATCACTCACGAAAAGGCACAAAAGGGCTATGCGCTCCTGCAGTACGCAAGACAGAAATCCATTGACCCGTCTGAAATCCTGGCCATCGGTGACAGCGAAAATGATTACTCCATGCTTTCCCTGAATCTTGGAAGCACAGTTGCCATGGCAAATGCAGAACCTTCTATCAAGAGAATCTGCCGGGCGGAAACACTATCCAACGATGAAGACGGTGTGGCTGTCTTAATGGAAGGGCTCGTCACAGAACGGTGTTTTTATGAAATCAACCGCCGCTATGTATTCGGCCTGTAAGACGCCGCCTGCACTCTATGCTTGATGTTGGCTTTCTTCCTATGATAGTATATAATATATGAGTTTGAAACCGCTCTGATTTTATATTGCAAGGAGGATACAAGATGATACGTTTAGTTGCATCAGATTTGGACGGCACCCTGCTGGACAGTTACCGCAGGATCACCGAAGAAAATAGACAAGCAATCGACCAGCTTCAGAAAAATGATATTGAATTCATCATTAATACCGGAAGGGACTATCAGAATGTCCTGGACATTGCAGCCGAGGCAGATTTGAAATGCGGGATGATCTGCAGCAACGGCGCAACCGGGTATAATGAAAACGGGACTCTTTTATTTCAGCATTTTATCCCTGCGGAAAATGTGAAAAAGATTCTGAAGATTTTCCGGGAAATGGATTTTGTCCCGAACTTATTCTCTCAACATGGACGCCTTTCTCTTTTATCTGAAAAGGAACTGGAAGAATATACAAAGAATGTTATGATTCCTGCCATGCAGATCAGTCATCCGGATTTTGTATACACAGATAATGACATGAAAGATCTGGTAAGCAGAGTGATTTTTGTGGATGGGGAAGAGGCCCTGTTCCAGAGCGATCACCAGATTCTGAAAGTGACGACCCATTCTCCGAAACCGGAACGTCTGGCTGAGCTGCGGGAAGCCCTGAACGATGTGCCGGAACTGGCCATTGCCAATACTTCCACCGCGGATATTGAGATTACTTCGGTTCACGCCCAGAAGGGAATCGGACTGATGGATTACGCGAAAACAAAAGGATACCAGCCGGATGAAATCGTGGCCGTGGGAGACAGCGGCAATGATTATTCCATGCTTTCCCTTCCCGGCATTCATTCTGTCGCTATGGCAAACGCCACAGAAGAGATTCAGAACATCTGTGTTTACCGCACAAGGGATAATGCCAGTGACGGAATTGCTTATATCATCCGCTGTATTTTGGCTGACCGCAGTAATTTTGAATTACGATAAAAAATGCTCCGGTAAAGGCTTTCTGCCTTTCCGGAGTTTTTTACTGCACTTGTTTCATTTTCATCTGAAGATATTTCTCTGCCCGACTTCCTGTCTCTGTTAATATTTCCATAGCCTTCACAGGATATCGTCCCATGGCCGTTTCTTCTGTCAGCATCAGCGCGGATGCTCCCTGCATGACTGCCTGAAAGATATCGCTGACTTCCGCTCTCGTCGGATACGGATGCCGGGTCATGGAATCCAGCATCTGGGTCACAACCATAAAGTCTTTGTCATGTTTTCTGCATATATGTGCGATCCAGTCCTGAAGACACGGAAGTTCTGTCAGCGGCACCGCATTACCCAGATCTCCTCTGGCAATCACAATGGTATCACTGGCTGGAATAATCTCCTCCAAATGTCCGACTCCTTCCATGTTCTCTATCTTCGCATAAATCCGGATGCCGCTGCATCCTTTCTCATCCAGAGTCCTGCGCAGTTCCAGCAGATCTTCCTTCCCTCTTACAAAAGGAAGCATAACTTCTGTCACGCCATACCGGGCGGCCAGAGACAGATTTTCCTCATCCAGAGGCGTAAGAACCGGTCTGTGAACCTTGCATCCCGGAAGCATAATGCTTTTCCTGGATTTTAACCTTCCGCCTCTCAGCACCCGGCAGACAGCTGTTTTATTCTTCCCACTTTCTATGACTTCCAATTTCATTTTCCCATCATCTAATAAAACAATCTGCCCCTCTTTGAGAAACGGTCTGACTTCATCGGGAACCGGTACCTGATCGCCTCCCAGGGCGATTTTTGTGCGGTCTCCCAGCATCATTTCTCCCGGCAGTTCTCCGATTCTTAATTCCGGACCCATCAGATCGATCATAAAATCCGGCCGAATCTTTACTTTTTCCGCCGCTTTAAAATATTCATGAATCCATACTTTACTTTCACGCAGAGATTTATGGGATAAATTCAGCCGTATCCCTGTCATACCCGTCTGTATCATCTTTTCCAGTATATCCGCTGTCTCACAGGCCGGCCCCAGAGTTCCATAATATTTCATTTCACAACCTCCTATGTGTTTATTATAACATTTTTCTCTGCCTGTGAACTCATTTCTCCCTCACTTGAAAAAAGTTCCGAAACAGTGGATTCAGGACCGCCGTTTCGGAACTTTTCATAATATTAATATGGTTAAGAAAGAATGACCGTTAGCTTAAGCGCAGCATTGCAAACATACAGATTCCCGCAAATACCAATACCACAAGACTTCCGGAAATATCGCGCAGCAGATGATTTCCTGCCATTCGTTTTACAAATCCCTTTACAGGAATCTGGTATGTCTTTACGCACTTATAAGTAAGGAATATAAGCATCAGTACATATATAAAATTCTGTATCATAGCTTCTGCAATGATCATGAGGAAAAGGTTCGCAATTGCGTAATCATAGTCCCCGTCATGCAGATGATCTTTGATAAACCCGAGGAGATATGCGATAAAAGGGTTCAGCATTGCCACAATGAACATGACCGTTGCATTTGGATTGCTGCTGATCAGCGCCTGAATGTTTCCTCCGCCGCCTTCTCTCGCTGCGTCCATGCTGAGATATCCCAGAGCAATAAACGGGCTCACGGTCAGCAGCACTCTGATGATCATAAAAATTCGGTCTATAGTGCCGGATTGTACTCTTGTATTGACTAACTTCATCATTCCTCACTTACTCCTTCCATTTCTATCTTCTGGTTCTTCTTATTTTAATTCTGGCCAGTAATCTTTGTTTGCCTCGATCAGGTCATCTAAGATCTGTTTCGCTACCTTCGCGCTCGGTACTGTCTTGGACAGTGTCAGTGCCTGCCATAACTTCTGATAGCTTCCCTCGATCCATGCTTCTACTGTCAGCTTCTCTACGCTCACCTGCTGTTCCATCAATCCTTTCTGGAACTGTGGGATCGCTCCCTGGCAGATCTTCTCATATCCGTTGCTTCCTACGATACATGGAATCTCTACCATCGCTGTACGGTCAAAGTTCTCTACTGCTCCTTCGTTCGGCACGATCAAGAGGAATCTCTCCTGTGTATTCTCTGCGATGGCACATGCAAGGTCTACGATATAAGTTGCGTGTGCGTCCGGCTCAAATGCGCTTCCTTCCGCTGTTCCGTTCTCGATGATCTTCCTGCACTCTCCGAAGATGAACTTCTCTCTTCCGTCCATGACTTCGTTCGCTCTCGTGTATTCCGGATTGGATGTCTCTACCACATAGTCCGGGAACAGATAATATTTTAAGTAGGTATTCGGGATCGTTTCCGGATCCACTGCGTATACGTCTCTTGCTTTCTGGAATGTATGTACCCAGCTCTCATCCACATGCTGGTTGGACTCTGAAAGAGCGTCTGCGTATCCGTTGGCTGCCATATGCTCCTTGATCTGCGGCATCAGGTCGTTTCCTTCTGAGTCATAGATCTTGTTCCACCATCCGAAATGGTTCAGTCCATAGTATCCGTATGTCATTTCTTTTCTGGATTTTAATCCGACCATGTCGGCCATCTTTTCCATCAGGTCGATCGGCATATCACAGATGTTTAAGATCTTGGAGTCCGGTCTTAATCTTCTGGTCGCTTCCGCTACGATGGCTGCCGGGTTGGAGTAGTTTAACATCCATGCGTTTGGTGAATATTTCTCCATGTAATCCAGGATCTCGATGACGCCTCCGATGGAGCGCATTCCGTAAGCGATCCCTCCCGGGCCGCATGTTTCCTGTCCGACTACGCCGTACTTCAGCGGGATCTTCTCGTCTTTTTCACGCATTGCGTATTTTCCGACACGGATGTGGGCTAATACGAAATCGATGTCTGTGAACGCTGTTTCCGGATCTGTTGTATATGCGAATTCCACTTCCGGAGCGTTTTCTTTCAGATAGATCTCACATGCTTTTGCCACGATCTCCTGTCTCTCTGCGTCATTATCATAAAACTTGATGGAGCGGATCGGGAATCTGTCCATATGGTCTAATAACATCAGTACGATACCTGGTGTGAAAGTGCTTCCACCGCCTGCGACAGTGATTGAATATTTCTTCTTTGCCATCTCTTATTTCCTCCTAAAAACTTTTTTTCTTTGTTGTCTTCATCATACTCTCGCAGGCATTTTTACACAATAGATTCGGACCATTCCGGGAGGTCTCATTGATGTTGTAACTTTTCACAATTTCCGTGAATTTTCACGCCGGAAATTTCAATTTTACCGCAGAAAGGAAAAAGAAAGAAACTATTTAAGCCTCTTTCTTCTTTGTTGTAAATTCCATATATTTCAGAGACAGAAATTCAATCACGATAAAGAAATGCAGCGTCGGAAAATAAGTGTAATCATATCCCACCGTGTGAATTTCCTCCGGATGGAATTCAATGACTCCGTCTGCCAGATTCCAGAATTCTCCTCTTCCCTCCATGGCGATCAAAAGAATTCTGGCGCCTTTTTCTCTCACTTCCCTGGCCTTCTTAAGCTGTGTCTGATTATTTCCTGAATAAGAAATGAAAATCACCAGATCCTCCGGCGTCAGCATTTCCTCTATCAGTTCAAATTCCGCGCCTCCTTCCACCGTATTCATAAAAAGCCTCTGGTGAAGGAATTTCCCTTTCAGCACCCTTGCCGCTTCTTTCTGCACATCTCCGGATCCGTTGACATAAATATTTTTTGCCTCATAAATCATCTGGCAGATATCATCCATATTCATGTCTTCCAGGGTTCGGATCGCAGAAACGAAATTATTGGCATTTCTCTCCATGTCTTTCTCTTCATAAAGAATCTCCGCCTGTTCTTCCCACTTCAGGAACGACCGCATCTCGCTGTATCCGGAAAATCCCAGTTTCTTGGCAAAACGCAGGATTGTCGTATGAGAGACATGGCAGAATACTGCCAGCTGCTGGATGGAAATCTTCTTGCAGATTTCTTTATTTGAGATGATATATTTCCAAATTTCCAAATCATTTTCATTGAGCTCATCATATTTTCTCCGGATCAGCTCTTCCATATTTCTGGCCTTCATATTCCTTCTTTCCCTTCTAAATATTCCAGATATCTGAGAATCAGCATTTCAATCAGCATAAAATAAGACGTCATGGATTTGTAAGCCACGTGGCTGAGCTTTTGTTCCACCAGCGTAGTGGAAATATAGAGTTTATAATCGCTTAACTCTGCCAGCGGGTTCTTCAGCCGTTCCGTCATGGAAATGACCGGCACATTTTTTATCTTTGCCCTCTTTACAAAATCCAGCATCGATGGCCTCTCACCGGAAACGGATATGATGATCAAAAGATCTCTGCCGTTTAACTCCTTTAATATGGCTTTAAACTCATCCCCGCCGTTAAAATCAAAGAAGTTTTTTCGTCCGTGATAAAACAGACGTTTCATTTCTTTTGCAACTGTCCGCTGCACCATTCCGGTGCCGTAGACGAAAACTCTCTCTGCCTGATAAATGGCTTCTATGATCTCCCGAAAATCCTGCTGGATCATATCCTGCATCATAGCTTCATAGGACATACAGACCTGGACCGCTTTGCTGACTTGTTGTTTTCCATCATCATTTTCCATTTTCAGATGAACCTTGAACTCTCCAAATCCTTTGAGGGACAGCTTCTTTGTAAAGCGCAGGATCGTCGTCCTGGATACATTACATTTCGCCGCCAGCTGTTCAATAGTCATATTTTCACATTGTTTTTTATGTTTCTCCACATAATCCCAAATATAAAAATCCGTCTCACTCAGACGATCGCTGTACTGGTTCATCAATTCTTCTAAACGCATGTCAACCTCCCATATTATGGCTATTATAACACACTAAAAAGAACCCTGCCTAGCAGGATTCTTTTTCCATGATCATTTTTATACGTCTTTTCTTTCTTCTGCTGTGCATAGTCAGGAGCAGCGGCCTTGAAACATGCTTGTTAAAAAACTGGATAAACGGACCGGTTCCGCAGGCAGAAATCACGGATCCGACTCCGACTCTTCCTCCAAATATCACTGCAATGATGACACAGGTCAGATCCGTCGCAATTCTGCACGCACGAAACGGCGTCCTGGTCTCTCTTGCAATTTCCTGCCCCAGAGAATCATACGGGGCACTTCCAAGATTGGCTGTCATATAAAGAGAGCATCCCAGACACAGCCCTGCGATGGCCGGAACCAGCAGCAGACAGCGCTGAACAAACGGCAGTTCTCCACCACCCAGTCCGTGGTACGCCGCCGTAAACCAGTCAACCAGGATTCCCACAAACACCATATTGACCACAGTTCCGAAGCCGAACAGCTTGTGTCCTGTTCTGTTCCGGATTTTCCGATACAGCGCCATTCCTGCGAATAAAACGCAGTTCACAAAAAGCTGCCAGATTCCATAACTGACAGGAAGGTGGCTGCTGACTGCCATATTCATACAGTTAAATGGATCGACTCCGAATCCGGACAGATTCAGCAGGGTAACGCTAAACCCTATCAGTATTACGCCAAACACCACCATAAATTGTTTCATTTATATTTTTTCCTTTTTCATTCTTATGAATATTATCTCTTCTCTTTCCAACCATATCGGTCACTGTCATTTTCAATACAGTTGTTACTTTTATCATTTCCGTATTAAATTTAAAATCTTCTGAATGATACTGACGCATCAAAATTTTTAAAGCTCTGAATTTGTCCTCATCCGGCACAAATTCAATGGTCCCGCGTCCAATCACACTGGCAAACCCCATGGTACAGCTCATTCTTTCCTCATACAGAATAAAATTGTGATCGCAGTCCATCTCAAATGTCGCCCTGTTGTCCTTCTTTATCAAATCCAGTTTCTTCCCTTTCATTGCGCAATGAAAGTAAAGAACCACCTGGTTATTTTCTTCTATATCCATCCCGAAATTAAGCGGAACAATGTACGGAAATCCTTCCTCATCATTCAGTGCGATCCTGCACACATCGCACTGATTCATAATCTCAATTATCTTGTCAAAATCTTTGATTTCTCTGTCTTTTCTTCTCATTTCCTGCATAGTGCGCCTCCTTATTGAAAGAGCACCGGCCGGAAATACCGGCCGGTGTCCCTTCCTCATTAGATCATAACTTATTTTTTGGAAATCTTGTATAAAACATCCCCTATATTGACCGGACCTTCTGTCTTTACGAATTCAATCTTATGATCGTCCATTGTTGTCAGCAGAACCGGTGTCGTTACTTCTTTTCCTTTGGATTTGATAAAGTCAATGTCAATTCTGCCCATAAACTGACCCGCTTTCACTTCATCTCCCACAGAGATATCCAGATCAAATCCCTCACCCTGAAGTTCCACTGTGTCCATTCCGATGTGCATCAGTACCTCAGCTCCGTTTCCGAGGGTAAATCCGATTGCATGCTTCGTGTCAAAAATCGTAGCTACTTTTCCGTCAACCGGCGCATACAGACTGCCGTCAGCAGGTTCGATGGCAACTCCGTCTCCCATGATTTTATCCGCAAACATCGGATCATTTACCTGTTCCAGCGGAAGAGCTGTTCCTTCAAAGTAAGCTTTCACTTCTACTGCTTCATTCTTCTTTTTTCTCTTAAAAAACATATTTCTCACCTTTCATCTAATGCACATGCTTTGGGTTTCTTATTTTAATTCCGGCCAGTAATCTTTGTTTGCCTCGATCAGGTCATCTAAGATCTGTTTCGCTACCTTCGCGCTCGGTACTGTCTTGGACAGTGTCAGTGCCTGCCATAACTTCTGATAGCTTCCCTCGATCCATGCTTCTACTGTCAGCTTCTCTACGCTCACCTGCTGTTCCATCAATCCTTTCTGGAACTGTGGGATCGCTCCCTGGCAGATCTTCTCATATCCGTTGCTTCCTACGATACATGGAATCTCTACCATCGCTGTACGGTCAAAGTTCTCTACTGCTCCTTCGTTCGGCACGATCAAGAGGAATCTCTCCTGTGTATTCTCTGCGATGGCACATGCAAGGTCTACGATATAAGTTGCGTGTGCGTCCGGCTCAAATGCGCTTCCTTCCGCTGTTCCGTTCTCGATGATCTTCCTGCACTCTCCGAAGATGAACTTCTCTCTTCCGTCCATGACTTCGTTCGCTCTCGTGTATTCCGGATTGGATGTCTCTACCACATAGTCCGGGAACAGATAATATTTTAAGTAGGTATTCGGGATCGTTTCCGGATCCACTGCGTATACGTCTCTTGCTTTCTGGAATGTATGTACCCAGCTCTCATCCACATGCTGGTTGGACTCTGAAAGAGCGTCTGCGTATCCGTTGGCTGCCATATGCTCCTTGATCTGCGGCATCAGGTCGTTTCCTTCTGAGTCATAGATCTTGTTCCACCATCCGAAATGGTTCAGTCCATAGTATCCGTATGTCATTTCTTTTCTGGATTTTAATCCGACCATGTCGGCCATCTTTTCCATCAGGTCGATCGGCATATCACAGATGTTTAAGATCTTGGAGTCCGGTCTTAATCTTCTGGTCGCTTCCGCTACGATGGCTGCCGGGTTGGAGTAGTTTAACATCCATGCGTTTGGTGAATATTTCTCCATGTAATCCAGGATCTCGATGACGCCTCCGATGGAGCGCATTCCGTAAGCGATCCCTCCCGGGCCGCATGTTTCCTGTCCGACTACGCCGTACTTCAGCGGGATCTTCTCGTCTTTTTCACGCATTGCGTATTTTCCGACACGGATGTGGGCTAATACGAAATCGATGTCTGTGAACGCTGTTTCCGGATCTGTTGTATATGCGAATTCCACTTCCGGAGCGTTTTCTTTCAGATAGATCTCACATGCTTTTGCCACGATCTCCTGTCTCTCTGCGTCATTATCATAAAACTTGATGGAGCGGATCGGGAATCTGTCCATATGGTCTAATAACATCAGTACGATACCTGGTGTGAAAGTGCTTCCACCGCCTGCGACAGTGATTGAATATTTCTTCTTTGCCATCTCTTATTTCCTCCTAATGGATTATTATTAAAGCAGAGTTTCAAATTTATCTCTTACTTTCGGTACTCTCAGTCCGATGATAACCTGATATGCTTTACCGTTGATAGAGCATCCATGGGTACCAATGGCTTTGAAGTACGGATCGTCTTTACAGAGTGTCTCGTCTTTTACATTAACACGAAGTCTTGTAGCACAGTTTGTAACATCTACAATGTTGTCTTTTCCACCGAGTCCCTCGAGGATCATCTCGCAAAGTTCAAGATCAGGATCATCAGACGCGTCCTTTCCTTTTGCAGCCTGTTTCTCTCTAAATTTAGCTTTAGAACCAAATTCGATTTCTGCATCGTCCTCTCGTCCAGGTGTCTTAAAGTCAAATTTCAGAATCAGGAAACGGAATACTACGAACCAGATTCCTACGAATACAAGACCGATCGCAAGCATTAACAAGTACTGCTGCCAGTGATTTCTCATCAGTGGTATCAGGTTCAGAGATGCAATCTCAATTAATCCACCTGAGTTGATACCTACAATTCCAGCCAGCCACATAGTCGTTGCCAGAGTTGCTGCCAGTAATGCATGTACTACGAACAATCCCGGTGCTACGAACAGGAATGTGAACTCGATTGGCTCTGTGACACCACAAACGATCGCTGTCAAAGTAATTGGAAGTAACAGCGCGAATACCTGTTTCTTCTTTTCTGGTTTCGCCGTGCTGTAAAATGCCAGTGCGGCACCAGTACAACCGAACATTTTTGCAAATCCGCTGGCCGTAAAACCTGCTTCCGGACAAAAGGATTTTAAGGATGCAGTGGATGATGCGATTTCTGGAAGCAGATTTGCCCAGTATGCATACAATCCGCCTGGTACTACGATGTTGTCATAGTAGAATGGTGAGTACAATAAGTGATGCAGTCCGAATGGGATCAATGCTCTCTCAAGGAAGTTGAATACCCAGATACCAAGTGCTCCTGCGCTTGTTACAAATCCCTGGAATGCTGTGATTCCCAGCTGTACTTTCGGCCAGATTAATGCAGCAAGGAAAGCTACCGGAATCATTACGAAGAAACCGATCATGAATACGAAAGTAGATCCGCTGAAAGATCCAAGCCATTCCGGAAGTTCTGTATCAAAAAATCTGTTATGTAAATAAATAACTAATCCTGATACTGCCAATGCTCCGATCATACCCATATCCAGTGTCTTAATGCTGGCGATCATCGTCAGTCCGCTGGTTCCTCCTGTTTCTGCAGCGAAGTCAACGCCGAACGCAGGTCCCCACTGAGAAAGGATTGTGTTCAGGAAGTAATGGAATGTCAGATAAAGTACCAGAGCTTCCATACAGCATCTGGCGTTCTGTTTTGTTGCCAGCCCGATTGGAAGAGATACGGCGAACAACAGCGGCAGCTGATTAAATACGGTCCATCCACCCTGCAGGAACACGTTCCAGAGTTTGTACCACATACTTTCAGGCGCTGCCAGGCTTCCCATGATTGCTTCGGTGGTGAACAATGTTCCAATACCTACAGCAATACCTGCGAAGGCAAACAGAAGTACCGGTGTGAACATGGCTCCACCGAACTTTTGAATTTTCTGCATCATTTTTCAATTCACTCCTTTTCTTTTCATTGTGTTTGTTTTTCATTTTCTTATTGTTTCGAATACCGGTATTTCTTAACTACAACCGAATCATAGCATGTGAGAATTTTTTTCTCAATAGATTGGAACCCTTTAGAAACAACGGCAATTAGTTTATAATTTTTCACATTTCCTGTGATTTCTCACACCCTTTTTCACAGAAAAAAACGCCCCGGAAATCTGTCTGATTTCCGAAGCGTTCCGCTGTGTATTCAAGCGTTCAGCTTATGAGAAATAGAATCCGTTGAAATCATATTTATACACACGATAAATAAATTTTTCAACGTCTATACTGAAACTTCTAATTAATTTGTGGGAGCTGTCATATTCCCCAAAGATTCCTGATGTTCCACTGTCCATGACTGTATTCTCTCCTATATCCTGCGCACTGCTGACATAACCGGAATATGGCACCGCAAAAGAATCTGTCAGTTCAAAGGTTCCCTTATTCTCATCGACCAGATACCGATAATAATAGGAGTTATCTCCTCCTTTTCCCGTATCGTTGGTCAGTCCGATGGAAGACCATGAGAAGTCTGGCTGTGATTCGCTGTATCCAATGTTATTATTATACATGTAAAAGTAGTACTGACCATCCTCCAGGCTGTCATCTTCCACATAGGTGACAGAATGCTGACCTCCCTGGAGTGTAAAGTCTCCGTCCTGGGTCAGCAGAAGGGATTCATACCCTGTACCGTCCCAGAAGTCTTCCGAACCGATCATACATTCAATAGACGGATTATCATACAGATGATCGATCTTCATGATTGTAGAAGTTTCCCTGGAGCTTATGATAATCTGTCCGTCTCCCAGCCACTGAATCGTATTGATATGCATCCAGTCCAGATCGCCGTCCGATGCTTCCTCACAGGTCTTTTTATAATCTCCCAGAAGATCCGCCATATCCAGAACTTCCGTCACTTCCCCTGAATCTTTATCGATACGGATGATCCTGTCTTCCACACTTTCACTGTCAGTATCCGTAGCCAGCGTCAGGATATTTCCTTCATCATCAAAAACATAATCGTGATGCAGATTATAATCGCCGGTGTCATAGACTTTGGTCACCTGTCCCAGCCGGTTTACTCTTGCAATCTTTGTCTGGGAAATACTGTAATACATGCCGTCATCATCAAACAGCAGTCTGTGGCTGCGGTATCCGATGATCGGCACCTCTCCCCTGAGAACTCCGTTGTTATCATAATAGTACATGAAATCCAGGCTTTCACTGTCATTCCCCATAACGACATAGAGTCCGTCCGCCAGCTGCTGAGAAGAAGTTCCTTCTGTCATGTCAATGGTCGTATCCTCACTTCCAAGGAGACTTCCCATGGTATAATTGATCGTTTTTTCTGTGGTCTGCCCATCCTGTGTCTGAATGGTAAAGGTGATGGTATTTTCCGTATCCGGAATCAGACCCAGCACCTGAAATTCATGTTCTGTCTGATATTCTTTTCCCTGATAAGCATCGGCCGTAAAATCATCAATCCCTTCTTCATCCACATGCACGGTATATGAGACAGCAGCCGCCTCATCTGTTGTAAAATACACATAAAGAGATTGTGTATTCGTGCCATACGGATTATATTTTATGAGCATGTTGTCTTCTGTATAAGTTCCGGATGCTTTCTCTTCTTCAATATCCTGCTGGATTTCTGCCTGATTTTCCTCATTATAGATTTCCTTGATATCTTCCAGAGTCTCTTCCTGGTCAGAGGTTAAAATAGTCTTCCCCACATCCATATCCACGGTCGCTGTTGTTTCCTGTCCGGAAGTCCCTGCATCAGCTTTTCCTTTGTACCATTGGTAGCCCAGAACTGCAGCTGAAGCTGCTGCGGTCACGATCACACACACCACCGCAATCACAATACTCCTGCGTTTCTTCTTTTTTCTCAACTGAATCGTAATCTCCTCCTTCATTTTCTCTGCATCTTCTATACTGGAACATTTTATCGGAAAATTATGTGCGTCTTATGACCAAAATATGTTGCTTTTGTGTAAAAAATATGAAGGAATTATGACTGTTATATATGCCGGAAATTCAGCGTCTTTCTTTACAATTCCGGGTTTTTATGTTATGAAATAAGAAATCAGAACAGAAAGGAGCTTCTTAATTATTATGAAACCTTCATCTCTTTTGAGAAATACCCTGAAATCCATTGATCATAAAGGATATCCGGCTTACAAAGGCCTGAAAGGCACCTACCGGTTTTCATCCTATCTTTTAAATATCAACCACGTACAGGGAGATCCTTTTGCGTCTCCTTCCAGCTTAAGCCTCTCGATTTCCGGCCGGGGCGCTGGATTCCCAAAAGAATTGTATGATACGCCGTGGCGGCGGATTGCTTTCCAGGATCATCTTCTCCGGTTATTTTCCAGACAGCTCAGCCGCGTCAGTTTCCAGGCCAAAGGTTCCGGAAAAAGCGGACTTCTGGCTACCAGCAGCTGCGGTCAGGAGATTCTGGAGCGGACCGCGCTTCAGGTCGATCCTGAGACCGGCGATATCACAGCATGTTTTGAAGCCGGTTTTCCTGCCAGAGGGCGTACCATCGATGCCAGAGGTCTGGAAAAAATGCTGTTTGATCTGATTCCGAAGGCTGCCGAAGCCTCCCTGTATTATCAAAACATCCGCCGGGAAAATCTCATCCGGGATATCCATCTGGCCGATGACCAGCAGTATATCAGGGAACAGCTTCCTCTCCTCGGTCTCTGCGCCTTTGTTGCGGATGGGGCCATCCTGCCGAGAGAAAGCGGCGTTTCCCAGAAGCCGATGAAAGATTCTGTACCGTTTGTTTCCCCGGAGGCGTATCAGATAACTCTGACCCCTCCTCACTGCGGATCTATCACCGGAATGGGAATTCCTAAGGGCATTACTCTGATCGTCGGAGGCGGATACCACGGAAAATCCACTCTGCTGAAGGCGCTGGAGCTGGGCGTCTACAACCATATCGCCGGAGACGGCCGGGAATATGTGATCACTGATGACACTGCGGTAAAACTGCGGGCCG
>ERZ1643246.550-NODE-550-length-47865-cov-9.154382_pt1 | contig 47865 bp, 24 predicted proteins | sample MGYA00579265_ERZ1643246 | MGnify/ENA primary metagenome ERZ1643246 (study PRJEB29033, sample SAMEA4952261) | chicken gut metagenome | biome: Broiler Chicken; feature: Gastrointestinal Tract; material: Caecum | place: Ireland | collected 2018 | study: Broiler... | reverse complement strand
CTCCTTTCACTCGAAATTTCACCGCGTCAAGGGCGGTGAGCTTGCCCGGCTGGTAGGGACACTCTGCGTAAACGCAAAACTGATATTTCCAGTCGGGGCGGTAAAAACGGCAGTCGCCGCAGTCCTCCGGCGCTCCGGCATCGCCGCTGTCAAAGTGATCTGCTCCCAGCCTCTGCTGCATGAGCTGTTCAAACGCCCGGTCGCTGCCGGAAGTGAAGTACATAGGCTGTCGCCTCCTTTCGGTTTTTCGGCAAAAAGAAAAGCCGCAGACTTTTTTCAAAATCTGCGGCTTGGCCGGGGAAACAGAAAAGGGCGCTGTCATGCTTGACAACACCCTGTTTCTGCCTGATTATTCAGTTGTTTTGTCCTGCCCCGTTTTCCGCTGCCCTAAAAACATTGATTTTACTGGTTTTTTTCATGTTTTCTTATGGCAACGCTCTTTGTTTGCGCGGGCTGCCTTGCTTGACGATCTCAGTTTTCTGCTTTATCTGCGGACTGTGTCATCGGCTTTCGATGCATGCCTTTGCTGTTGCGGATCCGCACACAGATCTGCATGACATAATAGAGCGCGGCGACCTCAAATGGAAAGGCGACGATGTTCTTGATGATGCGCACCGACAGATAATAGATGAAGGTATTGCCCATCGTCAGGCTCATCCACAGCGGATTGAGCAGCAGGTTGACGACGAGGACGACGCCCAGCCGGGCAATGATGCAGCGGCGCAGCGTGACGCGCGGCTGTCGGTAAAACATCATGCCGTAGAAGAAGCCGGTAAACATCGAATTGATCATCCAGCCAGGAAACCACGGTCCGTTGGGGGCGATCATATAAGACAAGTTATCCGAGATGATGCCGGCCAGGCCGTTGAGAAAGGGACCGAAGAAGAAGCCGCTGGCCGCCGTGGCGAGCGAACCGAAGCTGATGGTCAGCACCTCCGGGATGATCCGGATGGAGTAGCCCGACAGGATGATGTTCATGGCAGTGAAAAGCGATACGCCGACAAGGGCCTGTACCCGGCGGCTCTCCTTTACGCTTTCCTTGAATGTCAGATAGAGCTGTTTCAATATAAAAACCTCCTTTTCCATATTGCAAATGAAAAAAGAGGCATTCTGATTTTTCATCGGCAACAGCGGGATGCGAAACATGTACCGCAAGGATCCTTTTCGCCCGGCTGACAACTCCCCGTTCAGCCGTTACTTAACGCACATGTCTCTACTCTGCTCACGCGAACATTATACACGCGCCTGCACTGCTTGGCAATGCTCGTGGCATCATATGTGGAAAAAAACGCCGATTTTGCGGGCGTTTTTGTGAGAAAGTTCACATTGTTTGGACTTTTTTTTTACCATATGACGATGTATACTTAATACTGTATGAAAGAGAGGGCTTACAGACAATGTTTGTAGATGATTTACGAGAAAAGATCAGAGGCAAAGGAGTACGCATCGTATTCACCGAAGGGCCTGACAACCGTGTCCAGGAGGCAGTGGTCCGCCTGCACAAGGAAGGGATCCTGAATCCGATCCTGCTGGGAGATAAAGAAGAGATCGCAGCGACGGCGAAGCTGTACAGCCACGATCTGAGCGGAATCACGATCATGAGTCCGAAAGAATTCATGGATATGGATAAGATGGTCACGCGCATGATTGAGCTGCGCCGTGGTAAGATGGATGAGGCAGCCTGCCGCAAGGCGCTGCAGCAGACCAACTATTTCGGCACGATGCTGGTGCAGATGGGCTATGCGGACGGCCTGCTTGGCGGCGCGACATACTCTACGGCGGATACGGTCCGTCCGGCGCTGCAGCTGGTCAAGGCCGCACCGGGCAATTCGATCGTTTCTAGCTGCTTCGTGCTCGTCAAAGGCGAAGAGCAGCTGGTCATGGGCGACTGCTCGATCAACATCAACCCGAATGTCGATGAACTGGTGGAGATCACGATGCAGACGGCAAATACCGTCAAGCAGCTGGGCATGACACCGCGCATCGGCCTGCTTTCTTACTCTACGCTTGGTTCTGCCAAGGGCGAGAGCGTGGCGAAGGTGCGTGAGGCGGCCATCCGCCTGAACCGCATGCCGCTGGATTACAAAGTGGAAGGCGAGATGCAGTTCGACTGCTGCGTGGCGCCGGAAGTCGCAGCGCTGAAAGCGCCGGATTCCGAGATCGCCGGCAACATCAACACGTTCATCTTCCCGAATATCGATGCCGGCAACATCGGCTATAAGATCGCGGCCCGCCTGGGCGGATGGGAAGCGATCGGTCCGATCCTGCAGGGACTGAACGCGCCGATCAACGATCTGTCCCGCGGCTGCAACGCCGACGAGGTCTATAAGATGTCGATCGTGACCGCCGCGCAGAAATTCATGAATATCTGATCAAAGGAGCTGCAGCGAAAGCGCTGCGGCTTTTTTGCGTTTTGGTTGACCAAGAAGCGGGCAAGGCGTATGCTGGAGATGAAGGGAGGGAACCTCATGTGGACAAGAGCTGAACTCAAAGAAAAGGCAAAAGGCATGATGAGACACAGCTACTGGATGATGTTTTCGGTCTCGCTGGTCGCTTATCTGCTCACTGACGCGTTTATGGACATCCTTGATACGCTCAGTGAACAGCATCTGCTCCCGCTGCGCGGCGGTCTGAATTTGACGGTGAACGGACGGTCGATCTGGCTGAACATCCCCTGGCTGCAGATGCTCCGGCTGCAAAACGCGCTGTTTTTCGCGCTCATCGCCATCCTGCTCATGGTGTTTATCGGCAATGTGATCAAAGTGGGCACAAATCGTTATTACCTCGGTGCGGCTTCTGGTCCGCAGCCGTTTTCCACATTGTTTTCTGCTTTTTCTTCCCATTATCTGAATGTGGTGAAGGTGATGCTCCTGGTCAGCGTCAGGATACTTGCCTGGTCGCTCTTGCTGGTCATCCCGGGCATTGTCAAATCATATGAATACCGCATGATCCCGTATCTGCTCGCGCAGCAGCCGGACATGCGTGCCGAAGACGCATTCGCGCTCAGCCGGAAGATGACCATGGGACATAAAGCGGAAATGTTCGTGCTCAGCCTGTCGTTTCTGGGATGGCTGATCTTGGGCGTGCTGGCTTTCCGTATCGGTGTATGGTTCGTCCGTCCTTACATTGAGTCAACGTGGGCACAGCTTTATCTGAAATTGCAGGAAAATACGCAGACTGTCTGATCTGACAGAACTTAGGCTGGAGTCAGACATGACGAAAATGGCAATCAGATGCACTTCTGATTGCCTTTTCGCGTGCGCCTAGCCAAAATGCTCACGCAGTTTTTCTAAGAATAATTCTGCCGCTGCGGAAAACACCTGATATTTTTTCCAGATGACATTTAATCCTGAATCAAGCTGCGGCCATAGCGGGCGGAAACAGAGACTGCTGCTTTCGGTCGTATTGGCGATCTTGTCGATCGTGATGGCATAGCCAACTCCGGCTTCGACCATGATGGCGGCATTATAGACGAGATTGAATGTCGTGACGATGTCCAGCTTGTCAAAGCCCTCGTCAAACCAATCGGCAAATTCATTCCTGTGCCGCTCTTCTGAAATGGCCTGACGTGAGCAGATCAAAGGAACGTTCAGCAGATCTTCTTTTCTGATCGTTTCTTTTTTGACCAGGGGGCTGTCTTTTCGCATGATGACGCCCCATGTATCTCTGGCAGGAATATTGATGTAATCGTATTTGGATATGTCTGCAGGCTGGATCAATATCCCAATCCAATAAGCCTTTATCCAGCCGTTCGGTGACATCCTCAGCATTTCCGCTGTACAGATGATAATGAATTCCTGGATAAGCTGTGCGCAGCTCACAGACGATCTGTGCGATCAGCTTGACCGCCTCCGTCTCTCCGCCGCCGATATAGATATCGCCGCTCACGATATTGCTCATTGAATTAAATTCGGCTTCAGTTTTATCGACCATGGAGATGATCTCTTCTGCGCGTACGATCTGCCTGTGGTCGGCCTTGGAACTTATGCCTTGCATGGAAAGACCTGCACAGACGCAGTGATTTCTGCGGTGAGAAGTGGCTATCGTCTGATCGATACGGCGTCTTTTTATGGGAATGAGCGGGAAGTGGGCGAAGGGGTCCGCCGATCTGGCATAGCGCGAGAAGCGATCTTCGTGCAGACCAAGCTGTATCCAGATCAGTATGACCATGCGGCCAGAGCCATAGATGAGGCATTGGAGAAACTGGACATCGGCTATATTGATATGATGCTCCTGCATCATCCGGCCGTAAATGATGCAGCGGCATACAGCGCCATCGAAAAAGCTATGCGGGAGGGCAAGGTGCGCAATGCGGGCATTTCTTGTTACTATATTCAGGAAGTGGACTCTTTCTTGCCTAAAGTATCCATAAGGCCAGCATTGATCCAAAATGAGATCCATCCGTATTATCAGGATAGCCGGGTGGTGGAGCATATCCAGAACAAGAGGATAGCTGTCCAAGGCTGGTATCCGCTGGGCGGCAGAGGGCATGTCAGGACAATGCTTGATGACCCGCTGCTCAAAGAGATTGCCGCGGTGCACGGGAAAAGCGCGGCGCAGGTGATCCTTCGCTGGCATATGCAGAAAGGGGTGTGCGTCATCCCAGGTTCCAGTGATCCAAAGCATATCCAGGAAAACATCTCGATCTTTGACTTTGCGCTGACGGATCAGGAGATGGGATCCATCGCGATGCTCGATAAAAAGGAGAAGCATGACTGGTATTAAGGCGGATCGAGATGATCCGACATCAGAAAACGGGGCGGTGCACGCCCTTTTTTGCGTGTGAAGAGCATGCCGCATCATTCGGTATAGGCTTGGCTGTGCTTTTATGGTCAAATATGAACGAAAACACTGTAGAAGGCTGTTTTTTCATTTGCTTTTCAGAAATCTTACATTTGTGAAACCGTAGGAAAAAAAGGGATATGCTATAATGTGAGGAGCAAGGCAGGTGTTTGCATGAATGTAAAGCTTCGATCACAGACCGATCTGCGAACCGGGCTCACCAGCGCTGAGGCCGCGGCGCGCAGAGCAAAGGGAGAATATAACGAGCAGCTCAAAAAGACGACGAAGAGCTTTCAGATGATCTTTCGGGACAATCTGATGACGCTGTTCAATCTCATCAATGTCATTCTGGCCGCGTTGGTCTTCGTGACCGGCAATTATCGCAATATGCTCTTTCTTGGCGTCATCATTTCGAACATCGTCATCGGTATCGCGCAAGAGATCCGCTCTAAGCTGATCTTGGACCGGCTTTCGTTGCTTTCGCAGACGCATGTGAAGGCGCTGCGGGAAGGGAAGACATGTGAGCTGACCCTGGATGAGATCGTGAAGGATGACCTGCTCATCCTTTCCAATGGCGATCAGATCCCCTGTGACGCCATCGTGCGCGAAGGCAAGCTTGAATGCAATGAATCACTGGTCACCGGCGAGGCGGACATCATCCTCAAGGAGGCAGGCAGCTTCCTGTATTCCGGCAGCTTCGCGGTCAGCGGCAATGTCGTCGCGCAGGTGTGTGCCGTAGGAAAGCAGACATATGTACATACGATCCTCGATCATGCGAAGCAGGTGCGCCGGCATCCTTCGCAGCTGCGTGACGCGATCAATTTTATCATCAAGATCGTCAGCATCATCATCGTGCCGATGGGACTGCTGCTGATGGGAAAGCAGCTGTTCTTTACGCATGCTACGCTGAATGACGCTATCCCGGCCACGGTGGCCGCGGTGCTGGGCATGATCCCTGAAGGACTGGTGCTGCTGACAAGCGTGGCCCTGGCAGTGGGCACTGTCAACCTGGCTCGCAAGAAGACGCTGGTGCAGGAGCTGTATTGCATCGAGACCTTGGCGCGTGTGGATACCTTGTGCTGCGATAAGACCGGGACGATCACCGAAGGGAGCATGAAAGTGGAGAAAGTGATCCCTTACGCTGACGCGGATGCTGATGTGATCCTGGCGCATTGTTTTCATGATCTGCAGGATAATAACGCGACGGCTCAGGCGATCCGGGCCTATGCGTCGCCGCAGGAAGGCTGGCGCAGCTGTGAGACGCTGGCGTTTTCGAGCGCCCGCAAAGCAAGCGGCGTGACTTATGAGGAACAAGGCACATATCTGATCGGTGCCTATGATTTTATCTTTGCCAATAAAGATGAAGCGGTGGAGCAGCGGATCAGCAGCTTGGCCGCGCAAGGCAAGCGCGTGGTCGTGCTTGCCAAAAGTCAGGACGCGATCAAGGATGATCTGCGTGACATGCGCTGTCAGCTGCTGGCGCTCATCGTGCTCAGCGATCCGATCCGCGCGGAAGCCCCGGAGATCCTGACGTATTTCTATGCCCAGGGCGTGGATGTCAAGATCATCAGCGGCGATGATGTGCGCACCGTGGCCAAGATCGCAGAGACGGCCGGAGTGCGCGATGCACAGCGCTGCATCGACGCCACGACACTGAAGGAAGAAGACATGGAAGATGCTGTAGAGCGATACACGGTATTCGGCCGGGTGTCTCCGATGCAGAAAAAGCAGATGATCGAAGCGCTCAAGCGTAAGGGGCATGTGACGGCCATGACCGGCGATGGCGTGAATGACGTCATGGCGCTGAAAGAAGCGGATTGCTCCATCGCCATGGCACAGGGCAGCGAGGCTGCCAAGAACATCGCCAATCTCGTCTTGCTGGATTCCAGCTTCTCGCATCTGCCGGAGATCGTCAATGAGGGACGCCGCGTCATCAACAATATCCAGCGCACGGCATCGCTGTTTCTGGTCAAGACTTCATTTTCGGTCATCCTGGGCATCCTCACGCTGTTTTTGATTCCGATCTATCCGTTTGAGCCGATCCAGCTGACGCTCATTTCCACCGTATCGATCGGCGTGCCTTCTTTCTTCCTGGCGCTGGAACCCAATCATGAGCGGGTACGCGGCAATTTTCTGCGCAATGTCTTCAGCAACGCTCTGCCTGGCGCATTGTGCGTCGTGCTGTCGGTCTTCTATGTCTACGCCCTGACGGCGATCGAGCCGCTCAGCCAGGAAGTCATCTCCACGCTGTGTGTGATCCTGGCCGGAAGCAGTTCGCTGGCAGTGCTCTTCCGCATCAGCCGTCCGTTCAATATGAACCGCCGGATCTTGTTTGTCCTGATGTGCCTGCTGTTCCTGCTGTGCATCATCACGCCGGCGCTGGCTTCCTGGTTCATGCTCGTGCGGCTCAGTCCGCTGCAGCTGCTTTGTGCCGGAGCCGGCATCATCGTGATCCCCCTGGTCCAGAAAGGATTGTTCTATGTGTTTGAGCGGCTGATGTTCGTCCGTCCGGATCTTACATGAAGCCTTGGAGAAGGAGAGTCCTTCTCCTTTCTTTTCGTTAACTTTCTTGCGAATCTGGTGCGAAAAAAAACATCCTGGTATATAATATACGAGACTTCGCCGACGGCGTATAAATGATGTCGTCAGGCAAATGCTAAAGAAGACGGGGTGATTACATGGACAAGGAATGGATCGTGATCAAGGGAGCCAGGGAGAATAACCTGAAGAACATCGATGTCAGGGTTCCCCGGGACCGTTTTGTCATCATGACAGGGGTGTCTGGATCAGGGAAGACATCCCTGGCATTTGACACCATATATGCAGAAGGACAGCGTCGTTATGTGGAATCGCTGAGCGCTTACGCAAGACAGTTTCTGGGCAACAGCGAAAAGCCGGATGTCGACAGCATCGAAGGGCTGTCTCCGGCGATCTCCATCGATCAAAAGACCACCAGCAACAATCCGCGTTCCACGGTAGGCACGGTGACCGAGATTTATGACTATCTGCGCCTGCTTTACGCGCGGATCGGCGTGCCATACTGTCCGACGCATCATGAGCCGATCACTTCACAGACCGTGAAGCAGATGATCGACCGCATCATGGAGCTGCCGGAGCGCACACGGATGCAGATCCTGGCGCCGATCGTCAGAGGCAAGAAAGGCACACATAAAGATCTGCTCGCCAAACTGACCAAAGAAGGCTATGTGCGTGTGCGCATCGATGGGGAGATCCGCATCCTGGAGGAAGTGGAGCAGCTGGAAAAGAATCGCAAGCACAACATCGATGTGGTCGTCGACCGCATCGTGAAGAGCGATGACCGCTCCCGTCTTCATGATTCTCTGGAAAATGCCCTTAAGCTCAGTGACGGACTTGCCATCGTTGCCTATGGCGAGGAAGAACTGCTCTTTTCCAGCAACTATGCCTGCAAATACTGCGGCTTTTCGGTGCCGAAGCTGGAACCGAAGCTGTTTTCTTTCAACGCGCCTTTTGGGGCATGTCCGGAATGCAAGGGACTAGGCATCACCCAGAAGGTGGATGTGGACTATCTGATCCCGGATCGCACTAGGAGCATCGCGGAAGGCGGCATCGTCTATTATAAGAATATCGCGGGCACGGAAAATCTGGAATGGCAGCGGTTCAAGGCGCTGCTGGATCACTATGGCATCGATGTGGATACGCCGATCGGGGCGCTGGATGATCACCAGATGGAGATGATGCTGTATGGCTCTGATGAGCCGATCGCCTATACGCTGTATTCCCGCAGTGGCAATGTCACCCATAAGAATGAATTCATCGAAGGGGTGGTCACGCATATCGAGCGGCGGTACATGGAGACGACGAGCCAGATGTCCCGGGAATGGCTGGGCACCTTCATGGCGGAGATGCCTTGTCCGGCCTGCGGGGGCAAGCGGCTCAATGAGCAGGCCTTGAGCGTCTATGTCGGCGGCAAGAACATCTATGAATGGACGACGATGAGCGTGAAAGAGGCGGTGCGTTTCATGCAGGAGCTGAAGCTTACTCCTCAACAGGCAGACATCGCCCGCCTCATCATCAAGGAGATCTCGGATCGGCTGCAGTTTCTGCTCAATGTAGGGCTTGGCTATCTGACGCTGGATCGCATCGCTGGCTCTTTGTCCGGCGGCGAGGCTCAGCGCATCCGCCTGGCTACTCAGATCGGCTCGCATCTCAGCGGCGTCCTTTATGTGCTCGATGAGCCGAGCATCGGCCTGCATCAGCGCGACAATGACCGTCTGATCGCCACGTTGAAGGATATGCGCGATCTGGGCAATTCGCTCATCGTCGTTGAACACGATGAAGATACGATGCGTGCCTCTGACTATATCATCGACATCGGACCGGGCGCCGGCATTCATGGCGGTGAGGTCGTTGCCTGCGGCACCCCGCAGGAGGTCATGGCCAATGCGGATTCCATCACGGGCAATTATCTCAGCGGCCGCATGAAGATCGAAGTGCCGAAGACCCGCCGCAAAGGTAATGGCAAGAAGCTGCGCGTCGTCAAGGGCGCGGCCAACAACCTGAAAAATGTCACGGTGGATCTTCCGCTGGGCACTTTTATCTGTGTGACCGGGGTCAGCGGTTCGGGCAAGTCCTCACTGGTCAATGAGATCCTGACCAAGGGGCTGCAGCATGCTCTGGGTCGGCTGCGCATCAAGCCGGGCAAGCACAAGGAGATCCGCGGCATTGAGAACATCGACAAGGTCATCGATATCTCGCAGGATCCCATCGGCCGTACGCCGCGTTCGAATCCGGCGACATATACCGGTGTATTCGACGATATCCGCGAGCTGTTCGCGCAGACGCCGGAAGCAAAGCTGCGCGGTTATGAAAAAGGGCGTTTCTCGTTCAATGTGAAAGGCGGGCGCTGTGAGGCCTGCCAGGGCGATGGCATCTTGCGCATCTCCATGCATTTTTTGCCAGATGTGTACGTGCCCTGTGAGGAATGCGGCGGCAAACGTTATAATGAAGAGACGCTGCAAGTGACCTACAAAGGCAAGAACATCTATGATGTGCTGGAGATGAGCGTGGAAGAAGCCATCGACTTCTTTGCCGGCGTGCACAAGATCCGCCACAAGCTGCAGACGCTCAAAGACGTCGGTCTGGGCTATGTCAAGCTGGGGCAGAGCGCGACCACGCTTTCCGGCGGTGAGGCTCAGCGCGTGAAGCTCGCCAGCGAATTGCAGCGCAAGGCGACCGGCAAGACTTTGTTCGTGCTGGATGAGCCGACCACCGGTCTGCATACCCATGATGTGAAGAAACTGCTCGAGGTCTTGCAGCGCATCGTGGATAACGGGGATACCGTGCTGGTCATCGAGCATAATCTCGATGTGATCAAGAGCGCAGACCATATCATCGACATCGGACCGGAAGGCGGCGATGAAGGCGGCACGATCGTGGCGTGCGGCACTCCGGAACAAGTGGCGCAGGTGGAAGCGAGCCATACCGGAAGATATCTGAGAAAAATGCTGGAGGTGTGAACATGGCAGACAAACGAGTGACGGTAAAGGAATTTGCGGATTACTTTCAGTTTGAACAGCTCACTGGCGATGAGCAGTCGCTCAAGCGCGGCATCGAGCTGACCGATACCAACCGCCCTGGCCTGGAGCTGGCTGGTTTCTTTGATTATTCACAAGCCAAGCGTCTGGTGATCCTGGGTGACAAGGAAATTGCGTATATCGCCACGATGAGCGAGAAGGCACAGAAGCGCTCTTTTGACTTTCTGACCGGGGAGGAGACCCCGGCCATCGTCATCACCAGAGGACATGAGTGTCCGAAGATCTTGCGGGAATGCGCCCTGGAAAAGAACTTTCCGGTATTCTGCTGCGAGGAAAAGACGAACCATACGATCGTCAATATCATCACCTGGCTCGATGAGAAGCTGGCCAAGTCGGTTTCGGTGCATGGCGAGCTGCTCATCATCTATGGCACCGGCGTGATGATCTGCGGCGAGAGCGGCATGGGCAAAAGCGAGATCGCCCTGGAGCTCATCAAGCGCGGCCATCAGCTGGTCGCCGATGACCGGGTGGACTGTTACCGCATCCACAATCATCTGGTGGGCAAGTCGCCGCAGCTGCTCGAGGGCATGCTGGAGCTGCGCGGTGTCGGCGTGATCAACATCGCGCGCATGTATGGCGTCGGCGCGGTCGCTCACAAGGCCAATGTGGATATTCAGATCACGCTGGAGGAATTTGATCCCCGCGCCAACTATGATCGGGTCGGCATCGAGGAGAAGAAGAATGTCTCCATCCTGGATGTAGAGGTGCCCAAGATCACCATCCCGGTGCGTGAGGGCCGCTCCATGGGCGTCATCATCGAGAGCGCCGTGACCAATTACATGCTTGCCAAAGACGGGCTGGACTCGGCCAAGGAGTTTGAGCAGCGCGTGCTGGAATTTATCGAAAAGAATAAGGAGGAGTCAGATGCAGCTGTTTCCTGATCCGAAGATCCTGCTTTCCATCGGGGATGTGCATATCACCTGGTATGCGGTGCTTATCCTTACCGGGGCGCTGATCGCCTATGCGCTGAGCCTGCGCACCTTGAAAAAGTGGGGCTATGACAGTGAGATCCTGGAGAATTTCTTTGTGCCGATGCTGCTGATCGCGATCGTGGGCGCCAGGCTCTACTATGTGATCTTTGAATGGGAACAGTATGCCGCTGATCCCATCCGCATCTTCCGCATCTGGGAAGGCGGGCTGGCCATCCATGGCGGCCTGATCGCGGGCGTGGCGTTCGGCTTGTGGTATTTTCACCGCATGAAGGTAGACGGCCTGCGCGTCATGGACGCGATCTTTCCCAATATCCTGATCGCGCAGGCATTGGGGCGCTGGGGCAATTTCATGAACCAGGAAGCCTTTGGCCGCGTCGTGAGCGAATCGTATTATAATGGCTGGCCTTCGTTCATCAAGGACCAGATGTATATCGGCGGACAGTATCGTGAGCCGACCTTCCTGTATGAAAGCCTGGCCAATCTGCTTGGCTTCGCGCTGATCACATTTGTGTATCGCAAGCATGGCCGCCGCAAGCGCGGCGATCTGGCATGGGCGTATTGTGCCTGGTATGGCGCGGTCCGCTTTGTCATCGAATCGATGCGCAGTGATGCGCTGATGGCTGGCAGTCTGCGCGTCGCGCAGCTGGTGAGCTTGCTGCTGGTGATCATCGGCATATCAGGCATCATCGGGCTGTGGGACCGGCTGTTTGCCAAGATCTGGCCGTTTCGCCGGGAAAAGCCAGCGATCATCTTTGATCTGGATGGCACGCTGATCGATTCCCGCGCGCTGGTCGACGCGTCTTTCGTGCATACGATGCATGAGCTCAAGCCATCCTATATCGTGACTAGGCAGGACAAAGATGCGTTCTTCGGTCCGCCGCTGCATGTCAGCTTTGCCAAGTATTTTGACAGCGAGGCCGAAGTCAGTCATGCGGTAGAAGTATACCGGGAATACAATAAGGCTCATCACGATGAATACGTCACGCTGTTTGACGGGGCAAAGGAAGTGCTGCAAGAGCTGAAGCAGAAAGGCTATGCGCTCGGCGTGATGTCCAACAAGAAACGTGATGTCGTGGAGATGGGGCTTTCCTATACCGGTATCGGCCAGTATTTTGACGCGGTGCTGGGCGGCGATGAGATCGATCGTCCTAAGCCGGATCCGCAGGGCATCCTGCGCGTCTGCGGTGAGCTGCGTCATGATCATGATGACGTCATCTATGTCGGCGATTCCCCGACAGATATTGAAGCGGCGAAGAACATGGCGGCGTTCAGTGTGGCGTTCGTGTCTGACGCTTCCCGTGAGGAGGCGCTCAAGGCGCTGAAGCCATGCGCGCTCATCCATAAGTTCAGCGAACTGAGCGAGATCATAAAGGAGGAACGTGAATGGAGCGATACTACGATCTTGTGATCATCGGCGCAGGCCCGGCGGGCATGAGCGCCGCGATCTATGGCAGCCGGGCCGGACTGAGCACCCTGATCCTGGAGATGGGCGCTCCCGGCGGCAAGCTGATCAAGACCAATGAGATCAGCAACTGGCCTGGGGTCCGCTCAACATCGGGTGCGGCCCTGGCCAGCGAGATGTTTTCTCACGCGACAAGCTTTGGCGCGGTATATGAATATGGCGAGGTCGTCCGCATCGAGAACGGTGAGATGAAGCAAGTGATCTGTGCGGATGAGACCGTATATACGTGCAAGGCAGTGATCATTGCCACCGGCACGACAGAGCGCATGCTTCACATCCCAGGTGAGGAAGAGAACGTCGGCCGCGGCGTGAGCTATTGCGCGGTCTGCGACGGCGCGTTCTTCCGCGAACGCGATGTCTGTGTGATCGGCGGCGGCAACGCCGCGCTGGAAGAGGCGCTGTATCTGACGCAGTTTGCCCGCAAAGTGACCATCGTCATCCGCCGCGATGTGTTCCGCGCCGAAGATCATGTGCAGAAACAGATCGAGAGCAATGAGAAGATCGCGGTCATCCGCCGCCATGTGCCGGTACGCATCCTCGATGACGGCACGAAGGTGAGCGGCATCGTATTGCGCGATGTGGACAGCGGCAGCGAACAGACATTGGAAGTATCCGGCATCTTCCCGTATATCGGGCAGGATCCTGCTGTGCGCTTCCTGCAGGGACTGGATGTGCTGGATGAGAAAGGTTATATGGCAGTGGATGCCAACTGCGAGACGAAGCTCAAAGGCATCTATGGCGCAGGCGATGTGATCGCGAAGCCGCTGCGTCAGGTGGTGACCGCAGCCAATGATGGCGCGATCGCCGCGCAGCACGCGTTTCATGAGATCCGCGGCATCTAGCGGAATGAGCAGAAGACAAATGAAGTGAGGAAGCATGACAGGCTTCCTCACGCATGCTATAATGGAAAAAAAGATTGCAGAGGTGAAGGAAATGGGACTGTTTGACCGTTTGATCAAAAGAAAACAGAAGCAGAATTACAAGCCCCTGGTCATTTATGGACTGTGTGGTCCCGTCGGCGTAGGCGCGCACAAAAGCGGTGAAGCGCGATACTGGACCGCGAGCATCATCCTGCGCGCATGGAAAGAAGAAGGAAGCGAAGCACTGCATGAAGAAAAGATCCGCCTGGAGAAGACCTGTGACGAGGACGGCGTGCATGCACTGCAAGAGCAGCTGCGCAAGAATGCCATCTTCCACGCAAAAGTGCGGATGAGCGAACAGGGCCTTGAGCTGCTGGAACTGCTCGAGCCAGATTGCGATGAGCCGCAGCTGGCGGCATTGCGCGGCGTGCAAGAAGATGCGCGCACAGAAACAGCGGTGGACCCGGAGGTCGCGGAAGGGCGCTGCCGCATCCAGACATTCGCCAAAGAGAAGACAAGAGTATATTTTGAAGGAAAGCAGGAAGAGGGCATCCGCATCCTGCATGCGATGCAGAAACGGCAGGTCGGCTGGTACAATGACGCGGTCAATTATGCGGCAGACCGTGCCGTGCCTAAATATAATGAAACGCTGCGCAGCGGTGAGCGGAAACTGACCAAAAAGGCGTTCCGTGAACAGGTGCGCCTGGCGAAGATCGTGATCAGCGACAATGAGCGCTTCGTCTTCTGGCTGGATACCACAGATCTGGTCAAAGACGCGGTGATCGGCGTGAGCGGAAGCCTGCAGGGCGGCATAGACGGCGCGCAGCTGCAGCAGGAGGAAAGCAGATGAAGGCGCTGATCACCGGGGCGAGCAGCGGCATCGGCCGCGAGATGGCCCGGCAGCTCTCCGCCATGGGCATCGAGGTGATCCTGGTAGCCAGACGGCTGACGAGGCTGCAGGCGCTGCGCGAAGAATTAGGGGAACACGCCCAGGTCATCTGCATGGACCTGCGCGATGAGAAGAGCTGCCGCATGCTCTATGAGCGAGTCAGGGCGGAAGAGATCGATATCCTGATCAACAATGCCGGTTTCGGGCTCTGCGGCCCCTTCGATGAGACGAGCCTGGATCGGGAGCTGGAGATGATCGATCTGAATATCCGTGCGGTGCATATCCTGACCAAGCTGTTCCTGCGCGACTTCATCGAACGGGATTATGGCTATATCCTCAATGTCTCGAGCATAGCGGCTTATGCGCCGGGACCGCTGATGGCCACGTATTACGCGAGCAAGGCGTATGTGCTGCGGCTGAGCCAGTCGATCTACGGAGAGCTGCGCCGGCGCGGCAGCCATGTGCATGTCGCGTCGCTGTGCCCGGGGCCGGTGCGCACCGAATTCAACCAGGTGGCCGGCGTGGAGTTCTTCACCAGCGGCATGTCCGCGCAGAAAGCGGCGAAGATCGCCATCGATGGCATGTTCAGCGAAAAGCGTGAGATCATCCCGGGCGCGATGATGAAATGGGTGAGGGCGCTGACGAGAGTGGCCCCGACCGCGCTGCAGCTGCGGGTCTCTCATTATCTGCAGCATCGAAAGACAGAGAAAAGCTCGTAAGGACCATGACGGCCGATGCCATACGGCATTGCCGCCACGGTCTTTTTTTCTTGGAGCAGCGGGAACGATAACGGCCTGCAAGGATGCGCAAGATGAGCATCATGGTAAAATTTGCCCATCAATGCCATGAAAAGCAGAACAGAAATATTAATAAATTTCTGAATATATGGACAAAATGATATGTCATCATGGGAAAATGTGGGAAAGAAATCATTGTAAGCGGTTGATGATTGTTGTACACTGTATTGTGATGAAAGGGCTAACACATCCTGAAGGAAAGGAGGAAATGGGATGAAGCCTGAATCAAGGAGGAGAAAAATGAAGAAAGTAATGAGAAAGCTCTCCGTGCTGGCGCTCGTGTGCTGCATGGTCCTCGGACTGGGCATTGGCGTGCGCGCCAATACGTCTGCTGTATCTTCCCGTGCGGCATCGACGAACCTGGCACTGGGAGCGACAGCAACTGCCAATGATGTCGAAGACGGCACGAGCTTTACGGCCGATCTGGCCATCGATGGCAATAGCGAGACGCGCTGGGCAACCAATAAGGGAACTGGAAGTCCTCGGCCGGAGAAATGGCTGCAGATCGATTTTGGAGAAGTGACCGCATTCGACCTGGTCGATATCCAGTGGGAACAGCAGAACATCCAGAATTTTGTGCTGGAGATCTCTGATGACGCACAGGATTGGGCAGTGATCCATAACCGGTCTACTGCGCCGGTCTCTAAACTGGACAGCGTGTCATTCAGCGAGCTGCAGTATGCGCGTTATCTGCGTGTCAGAGCGACAGACTACAATGGTGACTGGCCATCCGTATCGATCTTTGAGGTTTCTGTGTACAATACACAGGATACGAGCGAAGAGGAGACCGGAAATTACAAGATCTATCCGATCCCGCAGAGCGTGACGGATTCTGACGCGGCGATCAGTTTGAGCGATGAAATCAATGTCATCGCGGAAAGCGGCATCGACAGCGTGACGGAAGACCGCATCGAAGAGGTCATCAGCGAGCATGACATGACCCCGGTATTCACGGATGAGCCGCAGGAAGGCGAAGTCAACCTGTATGTGGGCGTCAACGGATCAGGCGAAGCTGCCGATACGCACGCGGACGTACCGCGCGATGTGTTCACCGAAGCGGAAAACAAATACGACATGCATGTGGTCAAGGTGTTCGAGGACGGCGACATCGTCGTGCTGGGCGAAGACACAGATGCCGCTTACTATGGTCTGGCAACGCTGGAGCAGATGCTCGATCAGAGCGTTGACGGCACGATGAAGGTGTCTACGTTCGAAGACTATGCATTCCAGAAATACCGCGGCGTCGTCGAAGGTTACTATGGTTATCCATGGACCGTGGACGGCACGCTGAGCTTCATGGATTATGCAAAGCGTTATAAGATGAACGTTTTCCTGTATGGACCGAAGTCTGATCCTTATCATCTGGGATTATGGGATGAGGACTATCCGGAAACCGTCAGCGAGGAAGATTCCAAGAACGGCGTAAGGACCGCGGATGAGATGGCGCAGATCGCCGCTGCGGCAACGGCAAGCAAGGTAAGCTTTGTCTGGGTCGCACATCCGGCCATGCAGAAGCCGATCGACTTTACCAATGAAGAGACGACCGATGAAGGCATCGCCCGTCTGATGACCAAGTTCGAGCATATGTATGAACTGGGCGTTCGTCAGTTCGGCATCTTCGTTGACGATATCTCTAATGACTATGCGACGAGCACCTGCGACATGCAGATCTACATGCTCAATCAGGTGCAGGAACAGTTGTATGCAAAGTACAATACGGAAGGCAGCGCACCTGAGGATCAGGTGAAGGGGCTGTTCTTCACACCGGCATGGTATACGACCGGTTCTTCCGGCGCATCGAGCAACCTGCCGAAGTTCCAGCAGCTGCATGAAGACATTGAGATCTGCTTCACCGGCAGTGATGTCTTCTCCAGCATCAGCAACTCTTCCGCTACGACGTTCAAGAACTGGATCGGACGTACGCCGGTCATGTGGTGGAACTATCCGGTCAATGACGCGGAAGACAGCGTATTCTTCACCAACCCGATCAACTTTGATTATTCTCAGGATTCTAATCCGACCAACATCAAGGGCGTATTGTCTAATCCGATGAATTATTCAGAAGCATCTAAGGTAGCGCTCTTCGGTGTAGCTGATTATACATGGAATCCGCAGGCGTTCGATGCACAGCAGAACTGGTATGACTGCTTTGACGCCATCATCCCGGATGATCCGGAAATGGCGGATGCGCTGCGGACCGTTTATGGAAACCTGAACGATGATTATGTACCGGCAGAGATCAGCCGTCTGATTGCCGGTTATTCCGGAACGAAGGAATCTGCGGCAGCAATCGAGGACAAGATGATCGAGATCATGGACGCGGTTGAAAAAGTCGAGACGCTCGCAGACAGCGACAATGCGGCTTATCGTCTGATCGTAACCGAGGCGCAGACATCCATGAACAAGCTGTATGATATGGCAGCGGTCATCGGCGGTGCCATGGCGGTCGTATCCAGCGATGATCCGGTAGAACAGGTGCAGGGCTATTACCTTGCGGCCGCTGCCAAGGAACGTCTGGACATCCCGCGCAATGAGCGTTATCAGATCATCTCTCTGGAAGGTGCCGGAGAAGATATCTACAACAGCGTGCTGCAGGCAGTGTCTTCTGACGAAGGCCTGAAGCCGTTCGTCGACACCGCATACAGCGCAATGGGCGATTTTGACCCGGACAGCGCAGATACCAGCGGCGTGCAGATCGACAGCATTCAGATCGAGCCGAGCGAGAACGTCGAAGTTCCGCAGGGATCGACTTATCAGTTTACCGCATCCGTTTCTTCCCCGCAGGGCGATCTGGATGCCGTGAAGTGGAGCGTATCTGGCGCAACCGCTGAAGGCACCACCATCAATAACAATGGCGTGCTCAGCGTAGACGGCAACGAGCTGTCTCAGACACTGACGGTAACGGCGACTTCCGCATTTGACGCAGACGCAAGTGCAAGCGTGACGGTACGGGTAACCGACCGCATCTATGTGGATCCGACCATTCCGGTCAACCTGGGTCCGAGCGCGACCATCCTCGGATCAAGCGGATCCTCCGCAGCCGGAGAAGGTCCAGAAAATATCTTCGATGATCTGGACACGACAAAATGGTGCCCGGGCAACGGCACGAACACGAACCAGTGGGTAGCATTCGATCTTGGTTCTGTTAAGCAGATCAGCAGCTGGCAGCTGGTGGGCGGCGGCATCGAGCATGCGCTGTATGCGCCGAGCTCCTTTGCGCTGCAGGTGCTCATCGATGAGGATCCGAGCGAGGAAGAGCTGTCCAGCAGCAGTTATCTGAGCAATAACGCCAATTGGAGAGATGTCTCCCGTTATGACAATAACAGCGAGAACATCGTCAATACGACCTTTGATGAACTGGTCGAAGGACGTTACTTCCGTCTGTATATCTACAATGGTTCACAGACCGGTGCGCCTTATCCGGCAACCCGTATCTTCGAGACCAGAGTATACGGTGTGGATAAAGCGATCGTCGAGCGCACGCATGCGCTGACCATCGATCCGGAAATCGAGCATGGATCGATCAGCGTCGATGCGGCACACTTCGAAGAAGGCGCAAAAGTCAATGTGTACATCGAACCGGATGAAGGCTATCAGCTGAAGGAAGGTTCGCTCAATTACAACGGAACAGCGGTCGAAGGAACAAGCTTCCTGATGCCTGGTGAAGATGTCGTGCTGAGCGCTGAATTTGAGCCGGCCGGAACAGTTTCTGAACCGGACAAAGAAGCATTGAATGCAGCAATCGAAAATGCGGAAACACTGAATGAAGCAGATTATACGAGCGCAAGCTGGGCAGCGCTGCAAGAAGCGCTGAATAACGCGAAGAGCGTCGCAGCCGATGAGGATGCGGATCAGAACGCGATCGACGCGGCAGTACAGGCTTTGAATGCGGCGATCGAAGCGCTTGAGGAAATCGGCGAACCAGGCGATCCGGCCAGCGATGCAGCTATCCAGGCATTGCGTAACTTGATCGACAAAGCCAATGCGCTGGAGTCTGATGATGAAACGCTGAACGCAGCGATCGCTGCGGCACAGGCATTGCTTGATGATCCAGACAGTGCATCTGCGAGCGCGGTCGTGGCCGCAATGCTTGATCTGAGCGAAGCAATCGCAGAACTGAATGTAGAAGTCAGCAGCGATAAGCTTAAAGAAAGCTTGAAAGCGACGATCGATTATATCAATGATATGATCCTGACCAATGTGGACGGGGTTCGTCCGGGCAAGGTCCAGGAACTGAAGACAGCGATAGCTGAAGCATATCAGGTATATCTGCAGAGCGATGACGCGAATGAGATCAAAGCAGCGATCAGCAATCTGTGTGAAAAGGCGCAGGAGCTGTGGCTGATCGTAAGCAAAGCAGAATTGAACGCATTGATCGAAGCGGCAGAAACGATCAGCGCAGATGGTTATACAGATCTGACATACCGTGCGCTGCAAGCAGCGATCACGGCAGCGAAGAGCGTAGCGAAGAATGATGATGCTACGACCTCTGAAGTGACGACGGCCATCACTGACCTGGCCAACGCGATCGCGGGTCTGGAAAGCATTACATTAGATACTTCCGCGCTCGAACATGAGATCGAGCTCGTAACAGAAATGGTCGCTAACCTGGATGACTATGTGCCTTCTACAGTAGAAGGCCTGGCGGATAAGCTGGCAGCTGCGCAGGCAGCGCTTGAGGCGACGAGCCAGGATGCGATCGATGAAGCGACAAAGACGCTGAGAGAAGCAAGACTGAACGCGAGAACGAAGGCGGATATCAGTGCTCTGGAAGAGCTGGTTGCTTACGTGAACAGCCTTGATCTGCGTGCGTACACGTTAGACAGCGTCGTGCCGGTGAATCGGATGATGAGCAAGCTGACACAGGCGATGAATGATGAAGAGATCACGCAGGGAAAGGTCGATGAGCTGGCCGCAGAGATGCAGGCAGCCATCGATGGACTGCAGCCAGTGAGCGAGGGCAGCGTCACGACGCCGGATGCGGCAGACACCGCGGCAGCGGCACAGACAGGCATGATGCTTGTATTGCTGGCAGCTGCAGGTATGGCAGCGACTGCAGTATATCGCAGAAAGAGAAGCTGATCGTCAGTACAGCAGAGAGGGGACATGATCGTGTCTCCTCTTTTTTCAATCAGTGAAGATATAAGAAAAGCGCAAAATATTGAAACAAATGTCAAAATATTGTAATTGCTCCTGCAGTATAATGAAATCGTTCAGGAAGGCACTCCAGCCACTTACGACACGATACAGCATCATGTCCTGAACAGACTATTCTAGGTTCCCTTTCTAAGAAATCCTCCCGAGTCAGTCCGGGAGGATTTCTCTATTTATCAGACATTGAAAGATATGGAAGAGTGCGATGGCAGAGAAACAGAGAATGAGTCTTTTTTGTTCATATGTGAAGAGAAGAGTCAAAATTTTGAAAAAAAGCGCAAAATATTGAAAGCAGATCTCATCTATAATGAAATCATGATAGCTGACAAGAAAAGGAGGGATCAGCAAACTAGAAACAGAAACAAAAAAGGACAAGCGACTTTGGATGTGCCAGCAGCTTATGATCTGTTGTGGGAAATGGCATGGGAAGATTCTTCCATCGATCTTGATCAGTGGATCGAAGACTACACGATCAGGAGATATGGCGCATATTCAGAAAATGCGGTTGAGGCATGGATGTATCTGAAGGATTCAGTGTACAGCTCTTCCCGAGGCACAGTAAGCAATCTGATGTCACAGAATCCAGATCTTAATCTCTCATTGAGCAAGATCAAATATTCTGAAGCAGACCTGGAGAAAGCGTTCTTGTTGCTGATGAAGGATTATGATGTTCTTTCTCAGAGCGAGGGTTATTTGTTTGATCTTGAAGAGATCGCAAGTCAGATCATCAATGGATTGATCAAAGATGTGTATAAGCAAGTATGGAGCCAGTATCTGGATAGTCTGGAGGAAAATCTCCGCAATGGCACCGAAGTAGAAAAAGCGAATAAATATGAGGTTTATTGGGCATGGGTGCTCGATGACAAAGAATATACGCGCGAGACCCTGAGCGATACTGTCGAGATCAAAGCGCTGATGGAACAAGTCAGTGAGGAAATGATGAGCATCGATCAGGATGATCTGACATATTTCGCTGCCGCTGAAGCAAACTACGAAATTGCTTCAGATGGCGCGAACGGTGGATATGCGAAATATGCGATCGACGATTCGCTGAGCAGTTACTGGGACGGCGGCAGCGTAGAGAACGAACCGACGCTGATCATCGATCTGAAAGATGACTATCATCTGGATCAGATCCAGGTCATCCCCTATTATGCCGGAAACGATCGTTATTATCATTATGAAGTCTATGTCAGCAGTGATAAGCTGAATTGGGAAAAAGTCGCTGAAAAACTGACAGATGAGATCCAGACACAAGATGGTGAAACATTTGATGTAGATGTTTATGCCCGTTATGTGAAGATCGTCGGACTGTATAACAGCCGCGTGGAAGTAGATAGCAAAAACGACTCATTCCATATCGCAGAATGCAACATCAAGGGTACGGCAGCGGTAGATAAAGATGCGCTTAATGACCAGATTGCGGCCGCGGAACAGCTGAAAGCGGAAGATTATACCGAAAACAGCTGGGCAGCAATGCAAGAGGCATTAACTGCCGCAAAAGCAGTGGCAGAGGACAGCACGGCCAGCCAGGCCGAAATTGATCAGGCAACAGCAGCGTTAAGCGATGCTGTCGCTGCTCTGGAAGAAGCGATTGATGACACGGCCAGCGACGCAGCGATCAAAGCATTGCAGGCGATGGTCGAAAAAGCCAATGCGCTTGGTTCTGACGATGCTGCTCTGCAGGCAGCAATTGAAGCTGCTCAGGCTGTCCTGAATGAAGAGACGCCGAGCGCAACGGCAGTTGTCACCGCATTGCTCAACCTGAGCGAAGCGATGCAGGCAGTGAACGCCGGTGAAAGCGTAGATGCGCTGAGAGAAGATGTGCAGGCCACGATCGATTTCATCAATGAGAATATCCTGAATGACACAGAGGGACTCCGTCCGGCCAAGGTGCAGGCGCTGAGAGACGCAGTTCAGGCCGCACAGACACTGGTCAATGACCCGGATGCGAGCGCAGATGAGCTGAAGGCAGCGAACAAGGCGATGACCAAGGCAGCACAGGAGCTGTGGGAGATCGTGACGAAGGCAGAACTGGAAGCACTGATCGAGTCCGCAAATGGTTACCTTGATGGCAACTATACCGAAGAAAGCCTGGAAGCACTGCAGACAGCGATCGAAGCTGCACAGGCAGTGGCTAATAATGATGATGCCACAACGGCAGAAGTCACTGACGCCATCACGAACCTGGCCAACGCGATCGCTGCTCTGGAAAGCATCACGCTGGATACGAGCGCGTTAGCGCATGAGATCGAGCTCGTGACAGAGATGGTAGCCAATATCGATAACTATGTGCCTTCCACGGTAGAAGGACTGGCAGACAAGCTGGCTGACGCACAGGCAGCGATGAATGCGACGACGCAGGAAGAGATCGATGCGGCAGCTGCTGTCTTGCGCGAAGCACGTCTGAACGCGAGAACGAAGGCAGATGTGAGCGCTCTGGAAGAGCTGATCGCTTATGTGAACAGCCTTGAGCTGAGCGCATACACGAGCGCAAGCGCGCAGCCAGTGATCCAGGATCTGGCCCGCGCCAAAGCGATGCTCGCGAATGAAGAAGTGACGCAGGAAGAGGTCAACGGTATGATCGCGTCCCTGCGGTCATCTGTGGATAACCTGGTCGAGGTCAGCGCGGAAAGCACGACTACAGCTGAAAGCGATACGACGAATACCGCTGCAGCGATGCAGACAGGGATGTTTGCTGGACTGCTGGCAGCATCTTCAGGACTTGTCTTTATGATGAGAAGACGCCGTCAGAGCAAATAATACAAAAGAGGAGTTGTGACAACGGATGCTTTTTTTGAGCATACGGGCGTTACAGCTCTTTTTTGATGATGAATGATCGTTTGTGGTAAAGGATGAAAATAAGGATCGCTTTTGATGCGACATCGATGGGAAGATTGTTTGCATATTCATTTGTATTCGATCAAGATCGGCGTTCATAAAAGAGCAATGAGGATTGGCGAACAATGCTGAGCTTAAAGTGCATGCTATTGATAAAAAGTCAAATGATCGAGAATGATATGGATGTATAATAAGTCAGTTCAGAAAAAGTTGATTGACCATCATTCGCTTTGAACACTCATGATCTCATTGAGAACGGTCCTCTTGAAATCGCTCGGGAGATTTTTTCCCTAATGCGGAAAAAGGAGAGGAAAGTACAAAATATTACAACAAATGACAAGATATTGATAGTGTTTTTGTCATATAATGAAGAAGCCAACAGGAGCGGATGGGAAAGTTACGATCCTGATCGAAAATATATACTTCTCCTTTTTTGAAGCCCCCCTTTCTGCATTGCGGAGAGGGGGGCTTCTTTTACTGGTTGGCTTAAAGGTGAGATTCAGGACAAAGATGGTCAGTGTGATATGGTAAAAGATCATTGAGATGAGCGTTCTGCGAAAAATATGACCGGCAGATGACAAAATATTGATAAAAAGCGCAAAATTTTGAAAAACATTCTGTTTTATACTATATGAAAGGGATGATCATTGATTTTTAGAAAGGAGGAAACTGAAGGGGGATCTATCCCAAGCAAATATAAAATAAAGGAGAGTTGAGATGAAGAGTAAAACGATGTGGAAAAGAATGGGCATGCTAGGCTTATCCACGATGATGGCCTTGTCATCATTCAACATTCCGATTCATGCCAATACACTGCAAGGTCTGTCGGAAACAGCGCGTGCGACGGAGATCAGAAATGTCGCGCTGGATGGAACGGCAGAAGTTTCTTGCATCACAGATGATAATGGACAGTTGCATGGCCCAGAGCATATCAATGACGGAGATGTGTCTACTGGATCATACTGGGATTCAGGTATTTCGGATGAGGAAGTATATGCGATCTTGGATCTGAAGCAGGATTACGACATCACTGAGATCAATCTGATCACTTACTGGGGAAGGGTATGGCAGCAGAGCTATGATCGTTGGTATAAGTATGAGATCTATGTATCCAATGATAAAGAAACATGGACAAAGGTCGCAGAGAAGACCAATGAGGATCCTGCTACTTCAGCTGGAGAGACATACACCTTTGAGGATACGGTCAATGCCCGCTATGTGAAGGTGAAGAGCCTTGGCGGAAACAATGCAGATCCAACCATCTTCCATCTGGTAGAACTGCAAGTGTTTGCCGAAGTGGAAACGAACGAAAACTTGGCATTGAATAAACCAGTCGAAGCTGCGAATGGAAATGCGTCTTTGATCACGGACGGCATCAAGACCAATTACTGGGATGGCGGCGAGGGACCGCAGTCCTTTGTGGTCGACCTGGAAGACTTCTATCGCCTGTCAGAGATCGTGGTCTATCCGTATTACGCAGATGGCAGACATTATCATTATGAGATCGCGGTCAGCGACAATGGTTATAATTATACAAAGGTCGCGGAGAAGACGAGCGATGAAGCAGAGACCGCAGCCGGAACAGCGTATGACATCGCTGATCAGGAACAGACGGCCCGCTATGTAAAAGTAACCATGCTTTCTAATTCGGCGAATGCATCTGTACACATGAATGAGATCGAAGTGTACGGTGATCCTGATCCGGATCATGAGGCAGTGACACCGATCGATCCGGAAGATCCGGATAACATCGCGTTTGCCAAAGAGACCCGCGCGAACAGCGGCGCATCAGTATCTAAGTGGACCGTGGACGGCGATGTCAGTTCATCCTGGAGCGCGTTCGTGTTCCCAGCTTGTGTCGATGTCGATCTGGGCAGCAATTATGATCTGTCTGATGTGACCGTATATTTCCCGGAACATGAGGACGTATATTATCAGTATTCCATTTATACGAGCACGGATGGCGCGAACTTCGACCGTGTCGTGCAGAAACACGATCATGATCTGACGCCGGTGGAGGGCGATACATGGAGCCTGGAGGGCATTACAGCCAGAGTGATCCGTGTGAATGTGGAATTTGTTTCTGCTGGCGCCAGCTCTTATCTGAGCGAGATCCGCGTACATGGCAGCGCAAGCGAGGAGCCAGTGGTAGAACATGAAAATCTGACGATCGATGCGTTTGCCGACACAGAATACGCAGCGCCGATCACAGAGGAAGAGACCTTGCAGGAGGTTCGTGGTCTCATCGAACGGCGTCTGGGCGCTGAATATGTCGATTGGTTCGAACTGGAACTGGCCGAAGGAGAAAAAGATTATTTTGAGCTTTCCATGCATGAGGGAAAGGTGCACATCAAAGGCAACGAGGGCGTGTCGCTGACTTCTGGATTGAATTATTATCTGAAGAACTATTGCAACGCGCAGATCACGCAGCAGACAGAACAACTGAACACCTTGCCGGATGAACCTGTAGAAGTCACGGCGCCGGTGCATAAAGATACAGACTTTGAGATCCGATATGCATACAACTATTGCACCCTGTCTTATACGATGGCATTCTGGGGTGAAGAAGAGTGGCAGCGTGAGCTGGACTGGCTGGCCCTCAACGGAGTCAATGTCGTACTGGATACGACCGGACTGGAAGCGGTCTGGGTCGATTTCCTGCAGAAACTTGGATATAGCAGCGATGAAGCGAAAAACTGGCTGGTCGGACCAGGCTATACAGCATGGCAGTTCATGAGCAATATGGAAAACTATGGCGGTCCGCTGAATGATCAGTATATCCTTGATCGTCTGGATCTTGCCCGCAAGAATCAGCGCAAGATGCGTGCGCTGGGCATGGAGCCGGTTCAGCAAGGTTATGCCGGCATGATCCCAAGTGATTATGATCAGATCGTCGGCGATGCTCCGGACTATCAGAAGTTTGTCGACGCGATGATGGATCAGGGATCCTGGGGCGGACAGTTCAATCGCCCGGACATGTTAAAGACGAACACTGAAGCATTTGAGGAAGCAGCAGAGCTGTTCTATGAATCGCAGGAAAAGGTACTGGGCAATGTGACCTCATATTATGCAGTCGATCCATTCCACGAGGGCGGTATCCCGCCGGCTGATATGAGCTCTGCAGAAATCTCAGAAACCGTGCTCAGAAAGATGATGGAGCATGATGAGGATGCCGTATGGATGATCCAGTCATGGGAAGGCAACCCGACCATGGAGCTGCTGGAAGGACTGGGCGAAAATCGTACAGACCATGCGGTGATCCTGGATCTTTCCGCAACTACTGATCCGCATTACAACAACAGCAGATGGGGAGATGAGTTTGATTCCACGCCATGGATCTATTGCATGCTGGATAATTTTGGCGATCGCCCAGGAGTACACGGGGAGCTTGAGGTCATCGCTTCACAGGTCCCGCAGGCATATGCCGAAAGCGACTATATGAAAGGCATCGGCATCACGCCGGAAGGTACGAATCTGAATCCGGTCAATTATGAGCTGTTCTTTGAGACCGCGTGGGAAGATGATGAGATCGATGTGGAAGAATGGCTGAAGGATTATGTGACGAGGCGATATGGCGAGTACAGTGATGCCGCTTATCGCGGCTGGCTGAAGCTGTTAGACAGCGCTTATGGCGCAACTGGCGCACATTGGGGCGGATTCAATGCCATTGCCAATCAGCGCCCTGGTTCAGGCGTCATCCTGGGAAACAAGACTTCGTTGCCTTATGATTACCGTACCTTTGCCAAAGCGGTTGAAAACATCATGGAAGATTACGATCAGCTGTCTGACAGCGAATCTTATCTGTATGATGTGGCGGCATTGCTGAAGCAGCTGCTGCAAAACTCACAGCTGACTTATTACCGCAATTTTGAATCGGCATTTAACAATGGAGATCTGGAGACCTTCAATATCAATGCGGAAAAATTCCTTGGCGCGATCGAGCTGACCGATCAGATCGCGGCCACACAGCAGGATGACCTGCTTGGCGAGTGGATCGGCAAAGCGAAGGACCGCAGCGAAGGCTATGACGATTATACAAAGGATATGTTCGAATTCAATGCCAAGGCATTGATCACGACATGGGGCGGACGCAACAGCGCAAGGACCCTGGGAGATTACGCTTACCGTCAGTATGCAGGATTGGAAAGCGATTATGTATTGCCAAGATGGGAGAAATACCTGGATAACAAACGCAGCGCTCTGGAAGGAGAAACGACTTATACAGAAATTTCTTATGATACGTACTTCAACGATATGTGGGATTTCATCTTGAATGGCAAAGAATATACCAGAGAGACGACAGACGCCAAGAGCGAACTGAAGCGATTAGGTGAGATCGTGCTGACGGATTACAACGAAAGTCAGGATAAGGTCGTTACAGATGACAACATCGCGGTCAACGCAGGAGTCGTATCGAGCAATGGCGATTCGTCAGATAATCCGCTTGCGCAGATCAATGATAACAACGATGATTCACTGTGGGTTTCCAGTAATGGCAATACGCCCGCTTCTGTCACTTTCGATCTGGATGGCGCAAAGGAAGTGTACAAGATCCAGACGGTATTTGAGCAGGAACCGGCAGCCAGCCGCGGCTTGTTCATCGACTTCACCGTTGAAGCAGAGCAGGATGGCGAATGGCAGACGATCTACACGGGCAGCACATCCAGAGAACAACAGTCCTTTGACTTCTTGTTCGATCAGCCTGAAAGCATCAGCAAAGTCAGGATCACGATCACGGATGTAGATGGCGCGCTTTATCCGGCCATCGCGGAAGTGAGAATTTTCTCCAGCAAAGGAATACTGCTCAAGGAGGGTTCTGAAATGACGATTGAAAATGGTGCGCTGAAGGATGTTTCGGCTGGATCGACAGTAGCTGATCTGAAAGAACAGCTGTATGCAGAAGTAGGAGAGATCACTTTCCTCAATGACGGCAGCGTATTGGCGGATGCAGATGAAGTGACCAATGGCACACAGATCCAGCTGTCTGTGGAAGGGACGATCGTAGATGCCCTGAATATCGCGCTGAAGGAAGAAAGCGTGCCGGAAGCCGGTGAAGCCGCTATCCAGGCATTGCGCAATATGGTCGATAAGGCCGTCGCACTGGGTTCTGAGGATGCGGCGCTGAATGCAGCCATCGCCAACGCACAGGCCGTACTGGCGAAGGAAGCGCCGACCGTAACCGAGGTCGTGACCGCACTGCTCGACCTGAGCGAAGCGATGCAGGCATTGAATGCCGATGAAAGCGTAGACGCGCTGAGAGCAGATGTTCAGGCAACGATCGACTTCATCAACGAAAACATCCTGAACGATGTAGAAGGACTCCGCCCGGGCAAGGTAGAGGCGCTGAGAGACGCAGTCAAAGCGGCACAGGATGTCGTCGACGATCCGGATGCAACCGCAGATGAGCTGAAAGCAGCGAATAAAGCGATGACCAAGGCAGCTCAGGAGCTGTGGGAGATCGTGACGAAGGCTGAGCTGAACGCATTGATCGAAGCCGCTAACGGTTACCTCGAAGGGGATTACACGACAGAAAGCCTGGAAGCACTGCAGGCAGCGATCACCGCTGCGCAGGCTGTGGCAGCTAATGACGATGCGACGACAGCAGAAGTCACGGAGGCCATCACGAATCTGGCAAACGCGATCGCCGGTCTGGAAAGCACGGTCGTAGATACTTCTGCGCTCGCGCATGAGATCGAGCTCGTGACAGAAATGATCGCAAACCTGGATGACTATGTGCCTTCTACCGTAGAAGGACTGCAGGATAAGCTGGCCGCGGCGAAGAATGCGCTGGCTTTAGCGGCGAGCCAAGAAGAGATCGATGCGGCAACTGAAGCTTTGCGTGAAGCAAGACTGAACGCAAGGACGAAGGCGGATGTCAGTGCCCTGGAAGAGCTGATCAACTATGTGATGGCTCTGGATATGAGCGGCTATACGCATGAGAGCGCTGCCGAAGTGATCCAGACCGTAGAACAAGCGAGATTGATGGTGAGCGATCCAGAAGCGACACAGGAAGATGTGGATGCAAAACTGAATGAGCTGCAGACCGCGATCGATGGTCTTGTGCAGGAGAACAGTGCCGGCATAGAAGAAAGCGCAGCTGCGGATCCGACAGATACCGCGTCAGGCACCATGACGAATACGATGTTTGCCTTGACGCTTGCGGCGGGAGCAGCGGCTGTCATTGCTTATCGCAGAAAGAAAGATTGATGATCGGACAGAGGCAGATAGCTGCCTCTGTTCTTTTAGTATGTTGTACATGACGGCGGCCAAAGCATATCAGGCTGCGTTGGCCGACGAACTTTAAGGCGGTACAAGAACAGATGATGGAGGAAGATCCAACAGGATCACTATCTGTCGAATAGCAAAGGAGCTCCAGTGATCATGCAATTTATTCCATATATTGCCAGCATTGTATGTTATAATATCCTATAAGGATGTAATGGCTTACATTCATGCCGAAAATACAGATGTGAAGAGAGGAGGACGATCGGTTGTGTACACATCTGTGGGAGCGATCCTGTTTGACCGGATGTGCTGTGCCGGGATGAGATTTTCGGGATAATACAGCAGGAAGGAGAAGTTCCCGCGTGAAAACAAGGGAGAGAAAAGAAGATGAAAAATAGTTCAAAGCGATTGATGAAAGGCCTGTTGGCGGTGATGCTCATCTGTTCATCGTTCTGGCTGCCAGTTGAGACCAAAGCGGCAGATGAAACGACGCAGGCAGATTCGCAGACCGTGACCAAGATACAGGCAGAGGATGCTCAGCTCAGTCTGCCATTAGGATCTGATATGAGCTCCGCTTTTGTATTTGAACAGGAGCCTGCTTCTGATGAGGGAGGTCATATCAAGACCTCAGTGCTTGGCGCAAGCGTTACGCTTGAGTTTGAGGGAACCGGCATCCGCTTTTATACGAAGAAAGGCAATGGCGCAGGGCAGCTGTCTGTTTCTGTAGATGGCGAAGAGCCGCAGACAGTGGATGAATACATCGATAGCACGACTGCGCAGTTCAAAGTGAAGGTATACGAGGATCTGGAGCTCAGTGCGGAAAATGAGGCACATACGATCGTCCTCACCACGCTGGATGGCGACAGGACAAACTTCAATTTTGATTATTTTGAAGTGATCGCAGATCAAGAGGAAGAGCCTGATCCGGATCTTGAAGAAACTGTGACCACGGTACAGGCCGAAGATGACGAGTATGTCACGCTTGATCCAGCGCTTGGCTCTTCGATGAGCGACAGCTTTGTCAAAGAATCAGAGCCGAATTCAAACGGCGGCGCGCATATCAAGACTTCCGTGATCGGCGCAACGCTTACGCTTCGGTTCGAAGGAACGGGCGTACGGTTTTATACGAAAAAGGGCAATGGAGCTGGAAAGCTTTCCGTGACACTTGATGGTGAGGATCTGGGCGAGATCGATGAATATATCGACAGCACCTCCGCCCAGTTCCAGGAAATGGTCTTCGCGCGCGAGGGAATCAGCGTAAATAATGAAGAGCATACGCTGGTATTGACCACAGTAGACGGGGAACGCACCAATTTTAATTTTGACTGCTTTGACATCATTTCCCTGGAAAAAAAGGATACCTATATCCCTTCTCCAGGAAATACGACATATTATCTGGACTCCACAGCAGCTGTGGGTGGTGATGGACTGTCAGAAGGAAGTGCGTTTGATTCCCTGGATGACATCAACCAGATCGAGTTTGCGCCGGGCGACCGTATCCTGATCAAGGCCGGATCATCTTTCCTTGGCCAGCTGTATCCAAAAGGAAGCGGAAGCGCTGAAGCGCCGGTCATCATTGATATGTATGGCGAAGGTGAAAAACCGCTCATCGATGGCAATGGCCGGTATTCAGACGCGCCATCCGTTCATGATGATGGGCCGTTCGGTGAAGCAGGCTCTGCCGTCTATCTCTGCAACCAGCAGTATTGGGAGATCAATAATCTGCGCGTGCGCAACTGGAGCGATGACAATCAGGACAAAGAGCGCAGCGGCATCCGTGTAGAAGCATACGGCGGCGGAACATATCATCACATTTATATCCGCAACTGTGAGATCAGCGATATCCGCGGCTATAATGGTCAAGATTCCATCTGGGATGTCGTGCCGGAAAATGGCGGAACGACGTTCTATGGCGCAAGGACCACGCATCGCACCGGCGGCATCAACATCGTCAGCTACACGAAGCGAGATACTTCCGGCGGCCTGGGCACGGCTGGCGCGATCCTCGACGATCAGCCTACGATCTTTGATGATGTGCTGATCGAAGACAACACGATCGAAAACTGCCATGCCAACGGCATTACCACGCACAATGTCCGCGGTGAACTGGATGACAAGGCTTATCGTCACACCCATGTGGTCATCCGCGGCAATGAGATCCGCAACGTGCAGCGCGCGGGCATCGTTCCGCTGTATACCTCCGGCGCGCTGGTCGAGCATAATCTGGTCGATACATTCCAGCAGACGTATGCCGGTTATGGCTGCGGCATCTGGTGTGACCGCGCGGATGGCATGCTCTTCCAGTACAATGAAGTCTGCAACGGACGCAATACGATGGATGGCATGGCATTCAACCTGGATGACATGACGGAAAACGGCATCATCCAGTATAACTATACGCATAATAATGTCGGCGGCGGCATCATGCTGCATGTCAGGACCAATTCGTATAACCGCAACAATATCGTCCGCTATAATCTGAGCGTCAATGATACGCAGGGTTATGCCGCGCATCAGGCCATCGTGGTCTGTGTCGGCGAGGATGCCAACACCAAGATCGAGAATGCCAAGGTGTACAACAACACCTTCATCAACAACAATGTCGTGCATCCGGTCTATCAGGGAGATGAGATCTTATTTGAAAACAATATCTTCTATCTGCCAAATGAGGGCATGTCCGCGCGTAATGACGCCTATGTCGTCGGCGCGAACACGACTTTCCGAAACAATGTATTTGCCGGATCACACTCTGCCAGCGAACCATCGGGCAATGGCAATGTTTCTGTCAGTGAGTCCCCGGTAGCCGGCACATTCTATGGATCTGAATCGCTGGATGAAGCGCTGGACATGGCTAAGCTGCGTCATGGCAGCGCGGCCTTAGGCATCGGCGATGATACATTGATCACACAGGATGGAGTGGAAACAGATGTTTATGGCAATCCTGCAGGAGGAGAACAGGTCAATGCTGGAATCTATAACGGCGAATCGGTAGATCCGCTTCCGGATGCCGGAGATCCAGGAACAAACCCAGACCTGGATGAAGAGCCTGATGAAGATGAATACCGTGTAGAATATGTCGAAGCAGAGAGCGAGTCCGTAGAGAAGAGCCCAGGCTATGTCCTGGTGGAAGGCAGCGGTTCTCAGGGACATGCGAACTCACATATTTATTACTCCAATACTGGTACATGGGTGGAATACACGTTTACTGGCAAGGCAATTTCGGTCTACTCCAAGACTGGCCCTGGTGCGGGAACCATCGATATCCTTTTAGATGGCGAACAAGTCGGTGTGGATGATCAGTACACTGCGGCACAGACCTTCAATAAACGCGCATATACCAAGGTATTTGAAGAAGAAGGCACGCATACGATCCGCCTGGAAAACAACGGGCTGAAGAATCCGTCTGCGACTGGTAATTCCTTCAATCTGGACTGCTTCAAGATCTTCCATGAAAAGGAGGATAATGCTGATCTGCGATCCATTCGTTATCAGACAGGAAATGGAGAAGCGATGACGATCGAAGGCTTCGATCCGACGATCACAGAATACGATGTGATGCTTCCGGCCGGAACCTATGGGGAGATCCGTCTCATCGCAGAGGCAGAGAGCACGCTGGCTGATATCCAGGCCGATCCGGTAACCATCGAAAACGGCAAGGCAGAAGGCGTGATCACGGTGACTGCGGAAAACGGCACGGAAAAAACATATCGGATCCACTTCACCGTGGAGAGCTCATCTGATTCCATTGCCAGCGATGCGGCAATCGATGCATTGAGAAACATGGTGGACAAGGCCGTTGCACTTGGTTCTGAGGATGAAGCGCTGAACGCGGCGATCGAAGCTGCACAGGCCGTGCTCGCCAAGGAAGCGCCGACTTCTGCAGAAGTCGTCACCGCTCTGCTCGACCTGAGCGAAGCGATGCAGGCATTGAACACAAGCGAAAGCATCGATGCGCTGAGAGCCGATGTTCAGGCGACGATCGATTTCATCAAAGAACATATCCTGAACAATGTAGAAGGACTGCGCCCGGGCAAGGTGGACGCACTGGAAGCAGCTGTAGAGGCAGCGCAGAAACTTGTCGATGATCCGGATGCGAGCGCAGACGAGCTGAAGGCAGCGAACAGAGCGATGACCAAGGCAGCCCAGGAGCTGTGGGAGATCGTCTCCAAGGCAGAACTGAACGCCTTGATCGAAGCCGCAAACGGTTACCTTGATGGAAACTATACCGAAGAAAGCCTTGCGGCACTGCAGGCAGCGATCGAAGCTGCACAGGCCGTGGCAGCCAATGAAGATGCGACAACTGCTGAGGTAGCAGAGGCCATCACGAACCTGGCAAACGCGATCGCAGGACTGGAAACCATTCAGCTGGATACGAGCGCGCTCGAACATGAGATCGAGCTTGTCAGTGAGATGATCGCCAATATCGGCAACTATGTCCCAAGCAGCGTAGAAGGACTGCAGGAGAAGCTGGATGATGCACAGAACGTGCTGGAGAACGCAGCGACCCAGGCCGAGATCGACGAAGCGACCAAGACACTGCGTGAAGCACGCCTGAACGCGAGAACGAAGGCAGACACGTGCGCTCTGGAAGAGCTGATCGCGTATATCAACAGCCTTGACCTGCGCGCCTACACGACGGAAAGTGCACAGGCCCTCATCCAGGAACTCGCACGTGCAGAGAATCTGACCAACGATCCGGAGATCACGCAGGAAGAAGTGGACGACATGGTCAAGGATCTGCAGGCATCGGTAGATGAGCTGGTCGAGGTCAACAACAGCACAAATGCTGAGGAGTCGACAAACACTGCTGCAGCGATGCAGACGGGACTGTTTGCTGGATTGCTGGCAGCTTCTGCTGGTTTCATGCTCATGATGAGAAGACACCGTCAGTACAAATAAAAAATAAGAGCGGTAACGCATGGATGACGTTTGATCATCGAGGGCGTTACTGCTCTTTTTCTCTGGCAGGGAGAACGCAAAATGACCGTGCGGTCGATCGGTATATGTTCGACTTACACGCTCATCTCACTCGTTCATTTGTTTGGTCAGATATGCGCTGACAGCGCCGTTTTGCGTTATCAGCGCTTTATTTCCTGCCGGATCAATTGATGGTCATCGATCTGATAGATCACTGTGGCAAGCGCATCGATATCCTCCTGATTATGGCTCGTAAATATCAATGTCTTGTTTTCGCTGTATTCCTCCAGCACTTGCTTTGCCGTTTCCCGGCTGGCATCGTCCAAGGCGTCAAACGGTTCATCTAAGATCATGTAGTCTGGCTTTTCCACCAATGCCTGGATCAAGCGCATCTTCTGCCGCATGCCCAAAGAGTACGTTTTATATTTTTTGTTCAGGCCATCCAGTCTCAGCCTTTCCGCTAATGCCAGCACATCCTCCTTCGTCGCTTTCTTCTGAATGTCGATCAAGTAAAGGAGATTGTCCATTCCGCTCATGGAATCGATGAATTCCGGGGAATTGATGCTGATGCCCGCATTGCGGATGAAATCTTGTCCTTTCCCTAATTCTTGTCCATCGATCAAGATCCGGCCGCTGTCTGGTTTTGCATAGCCGCACACCATTTTCAGCAGCACGCTTTTTCCAGAGCCGTTCACCCCTTTGATCGCGATGCGGGAGCCGGATTCAAATTCAGCGTTGACCTCGTTGAACAATGTGATGTCTTTATATGCCTTGCTGATGTTTTCGAGTTTGATCATAAGATATCTTTCCTTTCAATACAGGTTTGATAGAGTTGACGAAGCGGAAACAGACAGAGAGCGAAAAACAGGATATAGGCCAAGATCAGCACGATGTTTTCATGATAGAACAACACAGCGGTATGAAGCCCCAGGGCTTCGCTGAACACATAGGAGACGATCACCAGACTGGCCGCAATATAGGCGATCTGTCCTTTGTTCATCAGATCAAATAGGTTGATCAGGCAGATCAGCATCAGGTAGAAGGAGAACATCTTCCCATAGTGCAGCAAAACGAGAGGCAGGCCGCTGAAGTCGATCGGATTGCCGAGCATTGTGCTCAGTGAAAGATAAACGGCGATGCAGCAGACCAGGTGCAGGCTCAACAGCGAAGCGATCTGCCTGCTGTATAGGCGAAGCAGATATCGGACATATGCCGTGATCGAGACATAGCGGTGGATCACCATGCTTGCGTAACGGTTTGTCTCCACAATGCTTCTCAGTATTTCGATCAGCCACCAGATGAACAATAAGATGATGGAAGCATTGCGATATATGCTGTATTGTCCAAAGCCGATCGATTCACAATATGCCATATCTGAAAAAAGAAAACGAAAGTAGTCATAAAGAGAAATTGCGGGTACGGAAGCAGTGATATATAAATGATGGAGCACGGCCAAAGCACAGGAAATGAAACTGATCCGCAGCCATTTGTTCATGACCAATCCCCCTTTTCGATCATCTTTCTCAGCTTCCATGCCAACAAGCCATAGATGAGGATACAGAGGATAAACCAGAGCAGCGACCATTCTGACAAGGTGACCATAAACAGGATCGGAGACAATGGGGAAGCGAATGCCATGCCGGTGAATACCAGCGCAAGCGTAATGCCAAAAAAGCCATATAGGCAGATCAACCGCAGCTTTGCCGCCGGCAATAACAAGATCATCGTATCGATCACGCCGATCAATGTATAGCTGAATAAGGTCAATATGCCGTACATGATGAATAATCCTACATCAAATGGAATGCCGCTGATGAAGAAGCAGATCAGTTTCAATAAAAAGATACTGAACAATAAGACATATACTATGCGCAGCCGCTGAGCGATCGCATGATCAATCAGATCATGCGTATTGTCGAAGCGGTAGACATAAAATATCGGGATCGGACGGCAGAGAAATGTAAACAGACACAGGTACAATGCGGCATTTTCAAAAATGTTCGAGGTGAAGCGAAACATATCATCAGAATACACCGCATACAGGATGATCAGTATGCCATAGCTGAGATAAGCAATCACGCATGACTTTGGAAATTGTTTAACCTTCATAACTGGTTACCGCCCTTCTATATAAGAGATAGGTCAATAACAGGATGATCAGATGCGGAATAAACACCAATATCGTGACCACTTCTCCGGAACAAGCCATGATGAACGACGGTGAAAAATACTGGAAGATATTCGGATCGATCTGGTGTACAAAATAACCTAAGATCGTACCGCCGAACCAATAAACGATCGGCAGAAAATAGACAAGGTATGTTTTGGATACCGCAAATGAAAGCGAACAAGAAAACAAGGAATAGACAAATGGGATAAACAGATACTTTACCGTGCCTTCCAGCAGCCAGTATGCATGTCGGAAATTCATATAAAAGTCATTGCCGAACCAATCGCAGAATAATGTGCGGTATTGCACGCCGTTGATATCGTCTGCCACAGGGCATAAGAAGCAGGCGGCAATAAAGACGATCAAAAATCCGATATATGTGCCCAGCGAAACATAAGCGGAATATTCCAGCATCTTCGTCGTGATCAATTTCTTTTTGCTTGGATAGCGCGATGCCTCCATGTTCATGATGGTCTTTAATCTGCGGCAAAACAAGGCGCCGCCGATCGGGGCGATAAAAATGATCAGGATCTGAAAAAAGAAGAAGCCGAAGATCATCAAATAATCAAAATGATAGAAAAAGCCGACATATCGTAATAGATCGCCAAATGTTTCTGTGTATCTGTCGGGAACATTTAATATGATCTCTAAGGATTTTTGCAACACGTTGCAATCTACACAGACTTGAACGACCACTGCGATGACGAAAAACAATATCAGCCATAAACATATTCGTTTCCCGGCAGGATCTTTGAATCTTAACATAGACTTTCCACCTTTACTGTTTGCATCTGCTTTGTCTGTTCATCGAAAGCAGAAGGATAAGATATTTCTATTCAAAAACAGGGAAAAGCAGGCTGCCCGCTTTTCCCATGATCAGCGCATCGCCAATGGACGAAACTGTGATCTTTATACAAAGCAGTTTCGTTCATGTCGATCGGAACACATAGTTTGCTGTACTCATTCCTCCTTCCCTGTTGATCATCGCTGTGCAGCATATATCTCTGCCTTGTACCATCATGATATCTTGCTTTATGTTCTAAGACAATCTTGTAATGAAGATGATGGAAAAAAAGTATTATTTCGGGTAAAAAAACATTCTTGATTTTGATGATGCGCTTGAGAAAATGAATGATCATGTCTGCGGTATCTTACGGATCATTCTGTCTGGTCAGCACAAAAAAAGCATGACATCGAAATGATCTCATGCTGAGGGAAATGCTCTTTGTTCAGGCGAGCTCTTCTTGCAATGTGTGTTTGACTCGATCTAAGTCGGGGTCGCAGAGCAGCGGAAGGATCTCGGTCAGCCGCTGCGGCTCCAGATCCCACCAGCGGAATCGCAGCAGCTTTTTCAGTTCATCGTCAAAGCGGTCTTTGCTCTTTTTTGCCGGGTTGCCGCCGTAAATCGTATAAGCAGGAATGTCTCTGGTCACGATGGACATGCGGTGTCGTGTTTTCTGTCCATGTCCCGCCCATTACATCAAAAGGATAGGTGGATACGCTGCAAAGACGGTGATCTGCCGATCTCATGATGAATTTGGCGCTTAAGCGATCTGGCAGAACTTGCCGATGATCAGGTGATCGCCGAATTCTGGATAGTTGAGCAGGACATCGTGCTGTTCAAACCCTTTTTGGATCGATCGGGTCATCATAGTATGTATATTCTCCGACAGAGATGTTCGGTGCTTTGATCACATTCTTGATGAAGCAGGAAGTGCGGCATGCATGGGGAAAGATCTGATCTGGGCTGGGAATATCATTCATCTTGATGTTCCTTTCTGATCGCGTCAGCGTCATGCTGTTTATCTTATGCTGATCATCGATTTCCGCCGCCGTAAGGAAACTCTCCTTATGCTGTGTCCGTGCACATTTACGTAACAGCGTGGTTTACGCTGTCTGCCGCATTGTGCATTCAAAGTTGTTTTGATTGAAAATACGATATCATTTTAGTATAGTTAAATTGTAAACGCTTTCTGCAAGCTGGAAAGGGGCGGATAGAACTGCTGTTTAACAGTACAAGCTTGAAGAGCGAGCGAGAAGGGAGAAGAATATAGTGAAACGATTGATCAATCTCATGTTGTCTGCCGTTCTGGCAGGAAGCACGATGTTTTCTGCGGTGACCTTTGTCCGTGCGGAAGAACCCGTGGACCTGAATGACGGACTGAAAAACTATTGGAACTTTGAAAATGTGGAGGCCGGCGCGACATCCGTCCCCAGCAACGATGGAAAAGGTGTGGAAGCAGAGCTGATCGGCAACAGCGTGTCCATCGTGGATTCCGAGGGCACATTCGGCAATGTGCTGCACTTCGGACGGGAAAATGGCAGCTATATGAAGGTCTCTGATTATATCAATACTTCAGGGAATACGTCTTTTTCCATGTGGTATCGCTATGATCCTTCGCTGGATGACAGACCGTCTTCCGCGGCCGTCTTGCTCCAGCAGGATGGAAACGGGCGTTCACTGCTGACCTTGAGACCGTCTGGACAGTATCATACATATATCAATGGAACGGACGTGCTCAGCGATGATCCGGTCGCAAAGGGAGACTGGCAGAATGTCACGGTCACGTTCGATCAGGAAAACAAGCGGGTGAAGTTTTACATCAACGGCGTTTTGGACAGTGAGAAGCCTCTTGGCAACAATGCGGTAGACGCGCTCACGGCGCTGTTTGTGGGCGCGCACAAAGTGCCGGCCAACAACGACCCGCATGCCATGAAGGGCGACATCGACGAGCTGCGTGTCTATGAAAAAGTGCTGAGCGATGAGGAAGCCATGGCGCTTTATGCGGAAAAGGGCGTGGAGCTGGAAAAAGCGGCGTTTGCTGACGCGGTGCAGGAAGCACGGGAATTATATGATTCCGGCGCGCTGAGCCCGTCTTCGCCATATGCCCAGGCATTGCTGGAGGCGATCGAAGATGGTGAAGCAGCGCTGGCACAGGAAGATCTTACGCTGAGCGAGCTGAGAGCAGCCGCTGCCGCGCTGGAGAATGCGGTAAACGCATATCAGGCGCTTGTTCCGGTCGTGCTCTCCGTACAGGCGGACGATGTGGAAAGAACGATCGACAGCGGATCCATCTTCGGTATCAACCACCGGTATGCGTTCAATGGTTACGGTACCTTTGATCCGCAGACCATGCAGGTCAAAGATGAGTTCAAGGCGCTGTATGAGCAGGTCGGCTTCGGCTCCATCCGTTATCCGGGCGGAACGATCTCCAACCTGTACAACTGGAAGACCGCGCTGGGACCGAAAGAAACGCGGAAGAAGCAGATCCATGGATTCTATAATAATCCAGGACAGGGCGGGATCGAGCCGAACTTCGGCATCAGCGAGATCGCCACATTTGCGGACAGCGTAGATTCAGAGATCGTCTATGTATACAGCCTGGCGCGCGGAAATGCGCAGGATGCGGCCGATCTGGTCGAATATCTGAATGCGGAAGTGGGCACTAACCCCAACGGCGGGGTAGACTGGGCACAGGTCCGTGCGGAAAACGGTCATCCTGACCCATACCATGTCCGTTATTTTGAGATCGGCAATGAGATGAACCAGGGCGGCGGAGATGGAACAGCGTCTCAGCAGTACTGGACAGCGTATGTGAACGGCGGCAGCGAGAATGCCTATATCCAGGGCGGAATGGCTTCATTCACCAGACAGTATGCGGTATGTGAGGAAGACTGGAACCAGCAGGCATCCTTGAGCGATGGCAGCGCGAACATGGTGCGCTATATGCGCTATGCCAATGTGAATCCCAAGACGCTTGCTTCAGATGGCACGATCACAGACGATGAGCGCTTCACGGCGGTAGAAGAAGGAAGCGTGCATGTCTATGTCGGCAATGAGGAATGGACGATCGTCGATTCGCTGAGCACTGCCGGCGCACAGGATAAGGCAGTGGAGATCGACCATGCAACAGGCGCGATCCGCTTCGGCGACGGGGTGCATGGCGCTATCCCGGCATCCGGCACGCAGATCAGCGTCTCTTATCAGGTCGAGCGTGAAGGCTTCCTGGATATTTCAGCGGCCATCAAGGAAACGACGAGACAGATCAATGAGGCGGAAGGCACAGATTATGAGGCGAATGTCTATTCCAGCTATGAGACACAGTCCTTCATCACCAAGATGAATGATCTGGGCGCCAATGCGCTGTATGACGGCATGACGATCCATCCGTATTCCGGCACGCCGCAGGGAAGCAGCGATGAAGCGTGGTATGACGATGCCATGCTGAAGGCGGAGAATACCGGCATCGCGCGCGTTCAGTCTTATGTGAACATGCTGCCGGAAGGAAAGGTGCCGGTCATCAGCGAATATGGCATCTTCCGTTCGACCGATACGCAGGTGCGGTCCATGACCCATGCGCTCTATATCGCAAAGGTCATGATGGAGTATGTGCGCCTGGGCAGTCCGTATATCCAGAAGCACTGCCTCGTGGATTACTACAGCAGCGGAGCGGATGCGCTCGGTCCGACGCAGCAGGCGGTCATCCAGGCAGTGGCGCAGGAAGGCGCTGACACCTCGACAGGAGAAGGCGACTTCGCATTCTTCCTGACACCGAGTGCCTTTGTGTTCCAGATGCTGAATAAGGGATTCGGCGACGAGGTCCTTTCGGCGTCATTCAGCCAGCAGTTTACGATGTCCAATGGCGTGACCTCTCTGTCATCCTTGGTCAGCCGCGATCAGGCGGGCAATCTGTATTTCGCCATCGTGAACGTAGACCGCACGAGCGACAGAAGGGTGAAGCTGGATGTCAGCGATACCGCGCTCGCTGGAAAGCCGATGGAGATCCAGCTGCTGAATGCAGACAGCATCTCGGCGGAAAACACGCTGGAGGATCCGGACAATGTCCAGGTCGAAACCACGGAAACCACCGTGCCGGAAGATCAGACCGTGGTCATTCCTGCCCATTCCTTCGCGGTGATCAAGGTCAGCGCAGAGGAAAAGACCAATACGGCGCCGATCATTTCTGCAGAAGACCGCATGTTGACGGCAGACGATCCGTTTGATCCGCTGGAAGGCGTTTCCGCATATGATGCAGAAGACGGCGAGATCATCCTGACAGAAGAGAATGTCATCTTCAACGATGTCAACATGGAAGAAGCAGGAACCTATCATGTCACTTACCAGGTCAAAGACAGTCAGGGAGAAGTGACAGAGCTGACCATCACGGTAACGGTCAGAGAAAAAGAGACCGGAGAAGAAGCAGCCAGCGACGCAGCGATCAACGCGCTGAACAACATGGTCGACAAAGCCATCGCATTGGGATCTGAGGATGCAGCGCTGAATGAAGCCATCGCCAATGCACAGGCCGTGCTCGCCAAGGAAACGCCGACTGCCGTTGAAGTTGTGACCGCTCTGCTTGATCTGAGCGAAGCGATGGCAAACCTCAACACGGGAGGATCCAGTGATAAGCTCAGGGAGGACCTGAAAGCAACGATCGATTATATCAACGCTTATGTCCTGACCAATGTGGACAATGTCCGCCCAGCCAAGGTCACAGAGCTGAAGACAGCGGTCGCAGAGGCATATCAGGTTTACATGAATGAGGATGCGACAGCGGATGAGATCAGAGCTGCGATCAGGACCTTGAGCGAAAAAGCCCAGGAGCTGTGGCTGATCGTATCCAAGGCAGAACTGAACGCATTGATCGAATCTGCAGAAGCAATCAACGCAGATGGCTACACTGATCTGACCTACCGTGCATTGCAAGCGGCGATCACGGCAGCGAAGAGCGTAGCGGAAAATGATAATGCGACGACTTCTGAAGTGACGACAGCGATCACGGATCTGGCAAGTGCGATCGCAGGACTGGAAACCATTCAGCTGGATACGAGCGCGCTCGAACATGAGATCGAGCTCGTGAGCGAGATGATCGCCAATATCGGCAACTATGTGCCTTCCACGGTAGAAGGACTGGCAGACAAGCTGGATGATGCACAGAACGTGCTGGAGAACGCAGCGACCCAGGACGAGATCGACGAAGCGACGAAGATGCTGCGTGAAGCACGCCTGAACGCGAGAACGAAGGCAGACACGAGCGCTCTGGAAGAGTTGATCGCGTATATCAACAGCCTTGACCTGCGCGCCTACACGACGGAAAGCGCACAGGCCCTCATCCAGGAACTCGCACGTGCAGAGAATCTGACCAACGATCCGGAGATCACGCAGGAAGAAGTGGACGACATGGTCAAGGATCTGCAGGCATCGGTAGATGAGCTGGTCGAGGTCAACAACAGCACAAATGCTGAGGAGTCGACAAGCACGGCGGCGATGAACACGACGAACGCGATGTTCGCCCTGATGCTCGCAGCCGGCGCAGCGGTAGCTGCGGCATATCGCAGAAAGAAACAATAATTCATGATCGACAAGAGGCAGACGTTTCGCGCGTACTGCCTCTTTTTTGCAAAGATAAGCAGGAAAGGCACGCTGGACAGGTGGTGTATGTTATAATTAGAACAAGAGTGTAAAGGCTTACATTCGTGGGACGAGGAACGACGCGAAAGGGAAGGTGAAGAGTGAGAATGACGCATATGGAGGAGCTGGACACGATGCGTGCAGGCTTGTTTCTCAGCAATGTCCAGCAGAAAGGAACACCTGCAGATCTATGCAGGTTCAAAAAGAGATGAGGAGAAGAAAAACAATTAAGATGATGAAGGCCGTCCTGGCTGTTCTGCTTGCTTTGACAGCGATTCCTGGCTGGACAAGCACGACGAGAGCAGCGGATGGCGCCAACATGACGATAGGCGAAAATATCGTCTTAAATAAGGAGACGATCGCGTCTTCCACGGCCAACGGTCTTGGACCGGAATTGGTAGTGGATGGAAATACAGCAGCTCCGCAATGGAATTCGTCCGACATGAAAAACTGGGGCGCAGCTTCAGATACTTCGAAGGATGAAGTGGAGCAGACTCCACAGTGGATCGTGATCGATCGCGGAGAAGACGCTGAACCAGCGAATATCACGCAGATCAAGCTGTGGTATAACGCCAGAGTATGGCCGATGGAATATCAGATCTATACGGCTTCAGCATCAGATCTTGAAACGGGAGATACGGTCGATCTTTCAAGATGGGATGAAGTGGTCTCTGTGGATCGGCCGTCTTCAGCTTCAGGAACAAGCGGACAAGTCGTCAACGGAGCGGGACAGAATATCGCCGATACCAACGAAAACAGTGATACGATCACTGCGGAAACAGTGCCTGCGCTAGATGCTGATGTACAGTTACAGCGATATGTGCTCATTTATTTTGCGAAAGTAAACGCACAGGCGCCTGGAAACAACATCAATCTCAGAGAGATCCAGATCTTCGATGATACGCAGATCGTGGATGTGCAGGCGGCCTTGGATTCGATCAGCGCATCTGATCTGATCATCGCGGAGGACCAGGTTACCCTGGATCCGGCCGCGCAGATGCAGGGTGTTGAGTTTTACGTCAGAGGCAGTGATCTGGAACGGGTCGTGGACAATGAGGGCAGGCTGAGCGGCGCCAATATTGGCGATCGGGAAGTGACCCTGCTTGTCGGAGTGAGAGAAACGCGCGATCCGGATAACAAGGCAGAAAAGAATCTGAAGGTGATCATCCCTGATCAAAGTGATGCTTATCCGCAGTCTTATTTCCCTGCCGTTGACACGCAGAATGAGAAGCCGGAAGTCATTCCGACGATTCAGGAGTGGTATGGCTATCAGGGTGAATTCAAGCTTGATGCGCAGTCCAGGATCATCTATCATGACGAGGCGGATGTCGGACTTGAGCGTGCGGCTGAAAACATGAAAGCAGATCTTTTGGAGATCACTGGTCTGGATCTTCCGATCATCGCCGCAGATGCGTCAGCGGCTGGTGCCAGCGACATCTATCTTGCGTCAGTGAGCGAAGACAGTTATGACGTTGGGGATGAAGGGTATCTGATGATCACTGATGATAATGGTTTGCGGATCTATTCGCCGACTTATATCGGCTGTCTTTATGGAACGATTTCCGTGGAACAGATCCTGTATCAGGCTGAGGATCATTTGCGCGTGCCTAAGGGGATCGCCCGTGATTATCCGGCCTATGAGGTCCGCGGCATCATGCTCGATGTGGCGCGTACGCCGTATCGTCTCCAGCAGCTGCAGGATTATACCAAGGTCATGCTCTGGTACAAGATGAATGAGTATCACCTGCACATCAATGATAATGACAACTGCAACATTACTGGTTCGGTGGAGGATCATTCCGGATTCCATCGTCTGGAAAGCGACGTGTTCCCTTCACTGGAATCTGAAGTCAAGCATGCCGGCATACCAGAGGAACTGGTCAATGCGGATTATTATCTCCATAATGAAGACTATCAGGGAAATCCGACCTATACCAAGGAAGAGTGGAGAGCGCTGAAGGAGACATGCACGGATCTGGGCATCAACATGATCACGGAGATCGATCTGCCGGGACATTCTTTGCTGTATAACAAATACGCGGAGGAAAATCCGGACAATATCCCGCAGCTGGAAGGCGGGGTCAAGTACACGACCAATGCGCTGTCGACCAACGGCGGAGCGGAACTGCTCGATCTGACCGGGGAAAATGCAGAAAGAGCGCTCTGGTTCGCGCAGACCTTATGGAATGAATACACTGATCCTGATCAGGAAGGCGGCTCGGTCATCTATGGCGATGTGGTGCACATCGGCGCAGATGAATACTGGGATCACAGCACTGCAGGCATCCGTGATAAATTTGCATTGTTTGCGGACAGCCTTCGTCAGGTCATCCAGGGAAATCTTGGGTCTGATACAAAGATCCGTATGTGGGGAGCTGGTTCTGTCATGTTCTCTACTGCGGGTTCTGTATTGGAAGATGTCGATCTGGCCTCTAATTATCAATTGGATGTTTGGTATCATGGTTATGAAGATGCTAAGGCAAGGATCGCAGAAGGGTTTGAAGTGATCAATTGCCGTGACGCATATTTATATGGAAATCCGGGACGCTCAAACCGTGATGTGCCGAATGCCGAATACTTGTTCAATGAGTGGAATCCGGCTATGTTTACAGACAATACGCCTCAGCCGGGAACCGGAAGCAATCCGCTGCTTGGTGAACCAAATCTGCTTGGCGCAAAGACAGTGATCTGGGGCGATCAGAGTCAGGAGGGCATGACAGAGCGTGATGTCAATCAGCGCGTGCTGCGCGCGGTTTCCATCGTCAGTGAGAAGACATGGGGCGCAACGGATGAAGAGGATACTTTTGAACAGTTTGAACGCCGTGCCGCACGGCTTGCGGAAGGTCCAGGCACTCAGATCGCCATGCAAGTTGATTCCGCAAGCTCACTAGTATTGGATTATGATTTTGATCATCTTTCCGCAGATGGCATGACCGTATACGACACGAGCGGAAATGGCTATGATGGCACGCTGAGCGAGGCTGGAACCGTGAGCGAAGATGGTTATCTGCGCTTTGAAGGAGGAAAGCTGAGCACTCCGTTGGAGACGCTCTCTTATCCATATACGGTGGCGTTCAATGTGCGTGTCAACGCAGAACAGGCAGCGAAGAATACAACAGCTTCTTCTATCTTCTCTGGGTATGACGGACAACTGCAGATCGCTGGGACGGATGATGGCAGCCTCAGCGCAAACGTAAATTACTTCGCCAGAGATCTTGATTACCAGATTCCGACAGATGGTACAGAAATCAGCGTGATGTTAGTAGGCACATTCCAAGGAACCAAGTTGTATATCAATGGAGAATTACAGACATTCCTGTCACAGAAGAGCGATCAGGATGGTGTTGCACCTGGTAATGTCAGCACGATGTACGCTTCTTTCCCGCTTCCATTGGAAAAGATCGGTGAAGGGCTGTATGCGGAATTGGCAGATCTGGAAGTATATGATCGCGCCTTCTCTTCAGAAGAGGCGGCTTCCTATTACACAGAGGAGTGGCAAGAGCCAGTAAATAAAACAAATGTCGCACAAGGCATGTATGCTGGCGGAACATCAAGAACGATCGGCGATGGCACCGGCTACGACAATAGCGATGGAAGAGTGCGAGTCGCATTCAAAGCGGTGGATGGCGACGCGTTTGAACTGGCAAACGATCCAGCAGATCAGATGGACGTGTCAACATCTGATATTTACTCGTACTGGAAAGGAAATAGTGCTGACAGCGCGCTGAGCGTCGATCTTGGAGAAGTCAGAGAAATCAGTGAGATACAGATCCAGTGGCGTTATGGCGGCAAAGGGCGAGATTTTGATATTCAAGTTTCTGATGATGGCATAAATTGGGAGAGCGTTTCTTCAATCAGAAATAATCAAGATTTCCTCAGCGTGATCGCTCTGGACGCTCCGATCGATACGCGCTATGTACGCATGCAGGGCATTGCGTCAAATTCAGTGTCTGGTTATATGATCCAGGAATTCCTTGTTTATGAAACTGCAGATAAGACCTCCCTTGGGCAATTGTTAGATGAAGCAGAAAAGATCGTAAATGACAAGGGACTTGGATTTGAAACACAGAATGAGACAGATAGAGAACTGTTCGCAGCTGTAGTTCAGGCAAGGGCGGTTCGATACCATGCTCAGATGAGCGTAAGCGATGTGGGAAAAGCCACGGCGAGATTGAGAGCGGCATTAGACGCGCAGGCAACAGAACAGCAGGTGACTGTAACATTTGATACAAATGGCGGAAGCCAAGTGGATCCGCAAACGATCGAAAAGAACAGTACGGTACTTCGCCCGGATGATCCGGTAAAAGAAGGCTTTGTATTTACTGGCTGGTATATTGATAAAGAGTGTACAGAGGAATTTGATTTTGATGCCTTGATCACAGAGGATCTGACGATATATGCTGGATGGGACAAACAGCAGCTTCCAGAAGATCCGGCCAGCGACGCAGCGATCAAAGCGTTGCAGACCATGGTCGACAAGGCCGTCGCACTGGGCTCTGATGATGAAGCGCTGCAGGCAGCGATCGAAGCTGCTCAGGCTGTCCTGAATGAAGAGACGCCGACAGCGACCGAAGTCGTTACGGCATTGCTCAACCTGAGCGAAGCGATGCAAGCCTTGAATATCAGTGAAAGCACTGATACATTAAGAGCTGATGTACAGGCGACGATCGATTTCATCAATGAGAATATCCTGAATGACACAGAGGGACTCCGTCCGGCCAAGGTACAGGCGCTGAGAGATGCCGTACAAGCAGCGCAGGATGCAGTGGACGATCCTGAAGCAGACGCTGATCAGCTGAAAGCAGCGAACAAAGCGATGACCAAGGCAGCCCAGGAGCTGTGGGAGAT